>Ga0302274_10000256_pt1 | contig 56388 bp, 43 predicted proteins | sample III_Bog_N2_1_FD_198755 | JGI IMG/M metagenome (GOLD analysis project Ga0302274, IMG submission 198755) | Peat permafrost microbial communities from Stordalen Mire near Abisko, Sweden - III_Bog_N2_1 | ecosystem: Environmental > Terrestrial > Soil > Wetlands > Peat | place: Sweden: Abisko...
GGCCAGAGTTTACGGGCGAGTTCGCCCATTAGGAAAAAGGCGAATTCGGCAGTCGCTTCGGTGAGGACATCCGCAGTATTGGTGAAGGGAATTTTGTAGCGGTTGGCATCGGCGCGATTGATGTTGTCAAAACCGACGGCATATTGCGCGACGACTTTCAGGGTTCCGGCACCGGCGGCAAAAATTTCAGCGTCGACGGGATCCCGCAGAGTGGTGATCAGTCCGTCGATGCCGGACTTCACTTTTTCGATGATGAGAGACTTGGGCGGGGGCTCGGGCTTGGGGTAAACCTCGACGTCGTATCCTTTTTGGCGAAGAATCTGGAGAGCGTCTCCGATGTCGCACGTGGCGTAAACGCGGGTGGCATGGCTCATGGGCGCAGACAGTGTATCGCAGGGATAAGGTGAAGTCGAAGCTGGGTGAAGGATGGAGGTGCCGGCCGAGCCGCGATTCATCAGGGAGCTTTTATGCCAAAGCTAAAGAGGCTGCGAAAAGAGTGTTTTCCGGAGCGCGCGGCACTCCCCCAGCGGCTGGCAGCCGATATTGATTCCGCGGTAGATACGGCACGAGTTGAAACTCGTGCCCTTCCCAGAGTCGTTGCGAATCGTAATTAAATGGCTACTGCTGGCGGCGCTCGATGCGGGGGGCGCTGGCGGCGACTTGTTGGGCATGATGGCGGACGTCGGCACCCACAACCCAGAAGATCACGTCTTCGGAAATGTTGGTCGCATGATCGGCGACACGTTCAAGATTTCGAGCGACGAGCAGTGCATCCAGAGCTTGTTGCGTCACTTGCGGCTCTTCGTTCATCTTACGGACGAGTACGATAAACGCCTCGTCGCGCATGCGGTCGACGACGTGGTCCATTTCGAGGACGGCTTGGGCCAGTTCGGCCTTGCCTTCCACAAAAGACTCGAGCGCGCGGCGCACCATGGCGCTGACAGCGGTCGCCATGCGGGCGATATCTACGGGCAACTCGACGGCGGGCAATTCGATAAGGTCCATGACGCGCTCGGCAATGTTGACCGCTTGATCGCCGACGCGTTCGAGGTCAGCGTTGATCTTCGTCACAGCGAGGATGAAGCGGAGATCGACCGCGGCCGGTTGTTGGGTCGCGAGAATATCGAAAGCGAGTTCGTCGATCTCGCGCTCGGCGGCGTTGATGAGGCTCTCGTTCTCGAGGACAAGCTGGCAGCGCGATAAGTCCCGCTGCGTGTAGGCCTGGCACGCGCGATCCACCGCTAGCTCCGCGAGACCGCCCATGCGGAGCAGTTTCTCGCGAAGATCCTCCATTTGCTGCTGAAAGCGCGTGCGCATTATCCGAAACCTCTTTTATCCGAATCTTCCCGTGACGTAATCTTCCGTACGTTTATCGGAAGGATTGGTGAATATCTTTTCCGTCTTGTCGAACTCGATCATCTTGCCCAGCAGGAAAAATCCCGTAAACTCGGCCACACGAGCGGCCTGTTGCATATTATGCGTCACAATCACGATGGTGTACTGTTCTTTTAATTGAAATATGAGTTCTTCAATCTTGCCGGTGGAGATAGGATCGAGCGCCGAGCAGGGCTCATCCATCAGCAGGACCTCTGGTTGGACCGCTAGGGCGCGGGCGATGCAGAGCCTCTGCTGCTGGCCTCCTGAAAGGCTGGCGCCTGATTTCTTGTGCAGAGAATCTTTAACTTCATCCCACAATGCCGAGCTTTCCAAAGACTTGTGTACAACCTCATCGAGTTGTTTCCGGTTGTGAACTCCGTTGAGTTTCAGCCCAGCCGCCACATTGTCATAGATCGACATGGTGGGAAAAGGATTCGGCTTCTGAAAGACCATGCCGACACGACGGCGCAGTTGGGTGGCGGAGGTTCCGTTGTAAACGCTAATGTCGCCGATCCGGACGGTGCCCTCCACACGCGCTTCGGGTATGGTCTCGTGCATACGGTTCAGACAGCGAATGAAGGTGGATTTGCCGCAGCCCGATGGGCCAATGAGCGCGGTGGCGCGATTGGCCAGCACGGAGATATTGATATCGAACAAGGCCTGCGTCTTCCCGTAAAACGCATTCAGCTGCTCGACCGTAATTCCGACGCCCATAGCTGTTTAAGCTCCCACGCTGACTCGTTCTAAAATTATGCGCCCGGCTAAAATTATGCGCCCGACAACGTTCCGTGTTTGACGGCCAAGCGAACCGCCGCTACCGCGCTGACAATCAGGATAATCAGCACCAGCGAGCCCGCCCACGCCTGCTTGTGCCACTCGTCAAAGGGCGAAATAGCGTACGTGAATATCTGCAAGGATAAGGCTGCCGTCGGCTGATCGCTTTTCCAGTTCCAGAATTGGTTTCCGAAGGCGGTAAAGAGGAGCGGCGCGGTTTCTCCCGCCACGCGCGCGAAGGCCAGCATAACGCCGGTGATGACTCCCGAGGTTGCAGTCCGCAGGGTGATTGAAAGCGTGGTGCGCCAGCGCGAGACTCCGAGGCCGTAAGCAGCCTCACGAATCGCCTGCGGAACGAGCAGCAGCATCTGTTCCGTGGTGCGAGCGATGGTGGGAATCATCATGATGGCCAAGGCAACGCCTCCAGCCAACGCCGAGAAATGTTTCTGGCGCATCACGACCAGGCCGTACGCGACGATCCCAATCACGATCGACGGTACGCCATTCAAAACGTCGGAAACAAAGCGCACGATATCGCCATACCGGTTGCGGCCATACTCGGAGAGAAAAATGCCGGCGCCGATGCCCATCGGGACGCCCATGAGGCTGGCGATGCCGAGAATTACCATCGATCCGACGATGGCGTTCGCCATGCCGCCGCCGGGTTCACCCACCGGCTTCGGAGTCTGCGTCAAAAAAGCCCAGTTGATCGAGCCGATGCCTTTGTAAACCAGGTAGGCAAAGATGGCGAAGAGCGGCAGCAACACCAAGGCAACGGTGAGGAGGGCCACGCCAGTCATCAGTCGGTCCGTAACCCGCCGACGGATGCTGAATGGCGGGATCTTAACCGGCGGAATTACGATAGCTGCGGGATTGGAAAGATTAGGCAAGGCTTCTCGCCGGTTGGCCTCGTGTAACGCTCCACACCATAATGCGGGCCAACGCATTCACCACAATCGTGACAAAGAATAATGCCAGGCCGATCTCGATCAAGGCGGAAAGATAGAGATCGCCGGTGGCTTCCGTAAACTCGTTGGCCAGCACGCTGGCCATGGTGTAGCCCGGAGCAAACAGAGACTTGGCAATCTCGGGACGATTGCCAATCACCATGGTGACCGCCATGGTCTCGCCGAGGGCGCGTCCGAGGCCCAAAATGATCGCACCCACGATGCCCGCGCGCGCGTTGCGCAACACGCCCATGCGAATCATCTCCCAGCGCGTCGCGCCGAGCGCCAGCACGGCTTCGCGCTGGTGTTGTGGAACCACGGTGAGCACCTCGCGTGTTATCGACGAAATGATGGGGATGATCATGATCGCCAGGATGATTCCCGCGGCCAGCATGCCAATGCCGTAGGGAGGTCCGGTGAACAATCCGGTCCAGCCCAGCGTCTTGCCCAGGAACGGTTGAACATATTCCCGCAGCAGCGGCACCATCACAAAAATTGCCCAGAGGCCATAAACCACACTAGGAATTGCCGCCAGAAGCTCGGTGGTGAACGAAAGAATTCCGCGAAAACCGACGGGGCACATCTCCGTGATAAAAACGGCGACCCCCAACGAAAGGGGCACAGCGATGACCAGCGATAAGAGGGACGAGACGATCGTGCCGTACATGAACGGCAACGCGCCGTACTGATCTTCGACAGGATTCCAATCCGATTGGCCGAAGAATTTCAAGCCAAACGCGTGCCAGGAAAGCTGCGAACCCGCCACCAGTTGGTAGACGATTAATGCGAGCAATGCCACGACTGCGAAGCCGCAGAATCGCATCGCCCAGCCAAAAACAGCATCGGGCACTTCGCTGACTCTTCCCTGCAACAGTGGCGCCGAACTGGTTTCGATTTTCAGGGCTGCCTTCGTACCCCGCTCCGGGTCGGGAGCGTTGAAACGCGGCCGGGGCAGGGCTTGATTTGACATCGCAGTTCGAGCCTAGCAGAGGGTTGTTACAGATCGATTAAAAACCGAAGCGTCGAACCTGCGTCTGATCCTATCAAAAGTGCGCGTTCTGCTCCATGTGTGAGAATAGGGGTCGGAACTCTATGCCCACTTTTGCCGCCATCGATATCGGCTCAAACTCGGTCCGTCTCAAAATCTCCCGGCTGCAGGCGGGGCGCCTCAAGACGATCCATGAAGACCGGGAGGTTACGCGTCTCGGTGAAGGCGTTTTCAGTGGCGGCCTCTTGTCGCCCGAGGCGATGTCGGCCACGGTACGAGTCTTGCGGCGTTTTCATCGCGCGACGCAGGAGTGCGGCACCGACTCGGTGAAGATCGTAGCCACTGCGGCCATGCGCGATGCCCGGAATTCGCGGGCGTTTTTGGAGTGGGTCCGTTCGACGACTGGGTGGACTATCGAAATCATCTCTGGACTCGAAGAGGCGCGACTGATTCACCTCGGCATCGTATCCGCCGGGCGCTTGGGTGCGCAGAGCGTGCTGCTGATCGATCTGGGAGGTGGGAGCTGCGAAGTTACGCTGTCGCGCGACGGGCAACTTCGCGACACGGTAAGCCTGCCGCTTGGAGCGGTACGGCTGACGGGAGAGTTTCTGCAGCACGATCCTCCGCGCAAGAGCGAATTGAAGCGACTGCAGGAATTTGTGGCTCGCGAAGTCACGCGCGTGCAAGATCGCATCAAGGCGGCGCGGGTGGGCGCCGTGATCGCCACCTCGGGAACTGCCGCCGCGCTGGCGGAAGCTGCGAGCCATATGGCGCGCCCGAGAAAAAGTCGTCCCTCGACTTACGCCACTCGCGAGATGATTCGCCAGCTTGCAAAGCAGATCACGCGCCTGCCCCTGGAGCAGCGCAGAAAAGTTCCGGGCATCGGCCCGCGGCGGGCGGAGATTATCTGCGCCGGTGCCGTGGTTTATGCGGAGCTGCTGGAACGATGCCATCTTTCTGGCTTTCGCTATTCTGCTCTCGGTTTGCGGGACGGCATTCTGGCGCAGATGGCGGCAGAATACGATCACAGCACGAAGTCAGGGCGGGCGATCGAATCGGAGCGCTGGGAGTCGATCAAGCGGGCCGTCGAACGCTACCGCGTCGACCTGCATCATGCCCTGCACGTGCGCGACGCGGCATTGTTGCTGTTCTCAGCGCTGAAGTCCGTCCATCAACTTCCGGCAGAATATAAGGAATGGCTATCGGCCGCGGCCATGCTCTTCGAGGTGGGCGATTATGTGAATCGCAACGGCCACCACCGTCATACGTACTACATCATCGCCAACTCCGACATCCTCGGATACACGCCGCAGCAACGACGAATTATCGGGTCGATTGCGCGTTATCTGGGCAAGTCGCGTCCAACGGCCGGAGACGGGCCCATGAATTCTCTCAGTATCGATGAGCAGGAGTACGTCAGCAAAGCATCGATGCTGCTGCGCATCGCGCGCGCGCTCAATATGGGGAGAAGCCAGTCCGTCGGAAAGGTCGGAGTTTCGGCGCGTGACGGTAGGGTCACGCTAAAGTTGACGCCACGGGGGAAAGCGAGCGTCGATCTGGAAGTCTGGTCGATTGAGAAAGATCGTGCTTATTTCCGGGAAGTTTTCGGGCGAGAACTTTCCGTCGCCGCGGCGTAAAGCGTGCGCAGGATGCGCGGCGTGATGCACCAACTCAGCGACCCCGTGTTGCGCCGCATTTCGACTTTCGCGACTGCGCCTTTTTTCAATTCAATGACCGCCTCGCATCCGCTGTCGCAAATCACACGGCCCAGGAATTCGCGCAAATTCGGGTTGTGTCCCACGACCAGGATCGAATCCTGGCGGGCATATTTTTCAAGCATCTTTTGAAAATCGGAAAAAGCAGCCTGCGGGCGTAAGGCATTTTCGAGAACGAGTTTGCCTTCGTGCCCCATTTCATTTCCGACCAGCGCAGCGGTTTGGGTCGCCCGTTTCAAGGGGCTGGAAAGAATCACTTCCACCTGAACACCGAGCGCGGCGAGGGCGCGACCGATAAAACCGCACTGCTCGATGCCATCTTTATCGAGAGCGCGTTTTTCGTCATTCTTCGCCGTGCTCAATCGTTGTCCAGCACTGGCGTGTCGCAAAAAGTAAAGAAACATTTCGGATTACTATTCCTTTCCTGGGGATCGGCTGGCCGAAGCACGGCTACTCGAAGTTCGGCTGTTCGTGAGGCGCGAGATGTGGCGAGGAATTGAAACGGGAATGTCTTCCGGCGTCCTGGTTCCTTCGGCGAGCCCGATCAGAAAATCCTGAGCATTAAAGGCAGCCGTGCCTTTTGGAGGTTTCTTGCTGCGTCCCCTGGGCGATTGCCAAGAACGAAGATATCGGCCATCACTTTGCAGGAATCTTGCTTTCAAATTATCGGCCAGGTAGGCAGCCAAAATCTCGTGTACGACGCGATCCCGAAGCAGTGGATTTTTGAGCGGGAAGAGCACTTCGACGCGCTCGTGCAAATTGCGCGGCATCCAATCGGCGCTCCCCAGGTAGACTTCGGGCTCTCCGGCATTCTCAAAGTAGAAGATTCGGCTATGCTCGAGGAAGCGGCCCACGATGCTGCGCACGCGAATGCGATCGCTCAAGCCGCGAATTCCAGGACGCAGAGAACAAACGCCGCGAACCAGAAGGTCGATATCCACTCCGGCCTGAGAAGCCTGATAGAGCGCCTGGACGATGTTTTTGTCGACCAGCCCATTCACTTTCACAATGATGCGCGCGGGCTGACCGAGACGGGCGTGCTCGGCCTCGCGTTCGATCAAACGCATACACTTTTCGGAAAGATCAATCGGGGCAACCAGCAGCGGCCCATATCCCGGATGCTCGGCGTAGGCGGTAAGAAAACTGAAGACATCGTGCACGGCGCTCGTGATCTCCGGGTCGGCGGTCAACAGACTGAGATCGGTGTACATACGGGCGGTGGTTGCGTTGTAGTTGCCTGTGCCGAGGTGCGCATATTGACGAGTCACACCATCCGGATCGCGGCGCACCAGCAAACAGAGTTTGCAATGCGTCTTCAGTCCCACCAGCCCGTGGAAGACCTGCACGCCGGCATCTTCCATATCGCGGGCCCAGCGGATATTCGACGCTTCGTCGAAGCGCGCCTTCAGTTCCACAACTGCCGTGACTTCTTTGTGCGCCGCAGCCGCCATGAGCGCGGGGACAATCGACGAGTGTTCGCCGCCTGTGCGGTAAAGCGTCTGCTTGATGGAAAGCACGCGATCGTCCTCGGCTGCCGACTGTATGAACGAAAGCACCGCATCGTAGGAATCATAGGGATGATGCAGCAAAACATCGTGACGCCGAAGTTCTTCAAATAGATCGTGCGATTTCGCGGTCAGGCGTAATTCACGTGGCACATAGCTATGAAACTTCAACTCAGGCCGCGGCGCTTCGTCGTAAATATTGAACAGGCGGGAGAGGTTCACCGGACCATTGACGGGAAAAATCTGCCAGCGATCCAGCTCAAAAACGGTGCCCAGCCGCTCAATGATTTCGGGATCGGCGGAGGATTCGATTTCCATACGAACGGCATCGCCCTTGCGCCGGTTGTGCAATTCGGTGCGCACGGAGTCCAGCAAGTTGCGCGACTCTTCTTCCTGCAGGTAGAGATTGCTGTTGCGAGTAACGCGGAAGGCGGCCGATGAAATAATGTCGTAGCCCTTATACATGCGTTCGGCGTGATGAACGACGAGATCGGCGAGGAAGATGAAGTCCGACGTGCCTTCCGACGGCAACTTAATCAGACGCGGCAATGCCCGAGGGACCGTGACCACGCCCGTATAAGTGAGGGAGGAACGACGGCGGCGTCGCAAGAGCAGTCCCACACAGAGCGCCTTATTGATCACGCGCGGAAAGGGATGTGCTGGATCGACCGTCACCGGGGTGAGCAGCGGATCCAGCTCCCGTTCGCAGTAGTCGTTGACGAACGCGAGCGCAGCCTCATCCAGCTCATCGATGCCAAGAACGCGAATTCCCTGCTCCGCCAGCGCGGGCCGCAGGCGGTCGTTCCAGCAGGAATACTGTTCTTCGACAAAATCGCGGGTCGCCTCTTTGATCAGATCCCGCTCTTCGACCATGGTCAGGCCGTCGGGAGTGGTCGAATTGTGACCGTCTTCCAGTTGCTGTAAGAGACCGCCCACGCGGATTTCAAAGAACTCGTCGAGATTACTGGCGGATATAGCGAGAAACTTTACGCGCTCCAGCAGCGGATTATTAAGGTCTCCCGCCTCTTCGAGGACACGCCAGTTAAATTTCAACCACGAGGCTTCACGATTCAGAAGGGTGGTGTGGCCAGCAGAAATTTTTCGATCCATAGTGCGCTTAGCGTTCGTTTGGGTGCGATATCAGGATAGTTGTTTTACCGTCGGGGCTCAGGCCACCGAAGGAGATTGCCACAGTTCGGCGGAAAATCCCATTCAAATCAACCCCTTGGCGAACTATTTCGTTTAGGGGGCTTTGTCCGTCAATTCTTTTTCCAAGGGCGTCTTTGTGCGACGGGTGATGATGAATCGCATTTCACTTCCGTTGGGACCTTGCAAATACAGATGCCGTTTGTCGACCCGTCCCTGAACTCGCGCCCCGGGCTTCCAGTTTTGCGGCAACATTTCGTGGCGGTTCTCTGGATCCCGCTCGGCTACGATTAAAGCACCCTCGACTCGAACCGCAACCTCGAAATAAGGATCTTCGTGGTAGATCGGAGTATTTACTTCCCAATAGACTACGCGATCGCGCGTCTTAACTTCCGATCGAACGATGGTTAGCGGGAAATAGGTGCTTTCGACCGCAAACGACCTCGCCGCGACGGACGAGAGCAAGATTAGCGCAACCGATATCCGGTAGAACATCCGACCCGATCCAGTATATCAAGCTGAGGTCCGGTCATGGAAAAGGGCGCCGCTTGTGCCGGCGCCCTTAATGGAAAGCTTCCAAGTTCACGGACTTCGTGATTTAGAAGGTGTAGATCAAGTCAAACTGAAGACGGTTGAGCCAAGGTTCCTGTGCTCCGGAACCCGGCACGAGGACTCCCGTTCCAGGCGTCGTAGAAACCTTCAGCCCGGGGGCCAATGCGGCGTTTTCGAGGTAGGGGTCCAGAGTGCGACCGTGCCACAAAGTAAACGACGCAGTGGTATTTGGAGCGACGCGCCACAATCCGTAGAAACGGTGTTGCAGAACGTTGGTGGGTGCACGCTGATCGCTTTCACCCCAGGAGGCGATGGCCGCATCCTGTTCCTCACGCTCGTAGGCGTAGCCGAACTGGAAGTCGTGCTTTTTCTTGAGCTGGCCGAGGCTCACGTCAAACAGATAAGCCTTCGACTGGCTACCGATGTTGCTGACTGAATTGCCCGCGTAGTTAAACGGGTGATTCACGGCATCCAGATTGTCTTCATACTCCGCCAGTATGTTCAGCGGCAAGCGAGCCAAGCCGGTCTGAAACTGGTTGTTCAGGATGAAGTCGGCATAGAGAAAGCCGGAGAGGAAATGAGCATTGCCGTTGGCATCGATGTAGGTTGAGTTGGTCATGCCATTGGCGGCAAAAGCGCATCCCCCTACGAGCGTCGCAGAGGCGGGTTGCGGGGCCGAAGGACCGCCCTTGAAGGAGGCGCATCCCGGTCCCTCGCCGGGAGCGGTCGTGGTCACTCCCGTCACCGTCACCGGATACGTAACTCCGGCGATCGTGACTGTGCCCGTACCCGTGCCCGTGGCATTGGTCGCTCCCACCGCGAACGCGCTGGAGTTCAAAAGCTCGTCCGGATAGCGGAAGTTCAATATCGTGAACGAAGGCGTCATGGTCCAGAACTTGAAGGGCTGGAGCTTCCCACCGATCTGGCCGCCTACGGCAAACGAATCGCGTCCGGCACCCGCAATTCCTAACGACTTCGTGCTCGTGCCGGCGACTTCGTTATAGAGCAATTGCAAAAACTGGATGTTGAAGTTTTTCACTACGGGGCTCTGGAAGTCTTTGGAGAATTTTTCCACAAAACCTTCGGGGTTGATGTCCGGGTCGAAGGTCAGAGAGGTGCGCTGCCAGGTAAAGGCGAATTTGCCGGCCGTCGCCGAGAACCATTTCGCTGCCACTGGATTGTAGGTAATGTACCCGCGATCCAATGCAATGGTCTTGCGGTCAAAGTTGTTGGTGAGAGTCTCGTTGGTGGTCGTCGGATCGCCTTCGGTTCCGGTGGCCAGGGCAACGCCCGCCGTGAAATCCTCGTTCAACTTCCCTTCGAATCCGAAACGGACGCGGACTCTAGCGCGGTTGCGATCGTTACAGATCGTGCATCCGCTGTATTTTTGAAAATAGCTCTCGCCGCGCACACGAACGTCGCCCGTCCAGCGAAAACGCCCGAAAGCATCTTCGAGTCCGGCGAAACGCTTTTGCTGATCCTGTTCCGAAAGGGCGTTGTTGGTGAGCGTGGTCTGTACATCCGCGAACTGCAACCCAAGTTTGTCGACGGCGTCTTTCGAGACCGACGAAGCCGCCAGGGCGTTGGCCTTCTGCTCGGCATCCGCCGCAGCCTGCTGCGCCTGCTGCAGCTGTTGTTGCGTCTGCTGGAACTGCTGGTTCGTTTGCTGCAGCTGACTGTTTGTCTGTTGCAGTTGCTGCGACAGGGCTTGGATCTGCTCCTGCTGAGCGGCCACCGCCTCTTTCAATGCTTGCACGTCCGAGTTAACGGGCTTAGTTGCTTTTTTTCTGGGTGCGGCCGTTTGCGCCTGTAACAGGGACGCCAACAGCAGCAACACGCTTAGTTGAAATACCGCCTTCATTGTCTCTCCTTTGGCCGACAGGGGTGGCTTTCGCGAAATTGTAGTTGCACTTTTTTTCATCTATCGAATGCTGGGCCTTGTGCACAACAAAGCCTATCACAATACTAGACTAACTCGACATTGATCAGCAATTGGGTTGCCAGTTTCGATTCATGTTTGAAACAGGTCTAAATCTTGGAAATCTGGCAGTTCCAGGAAGCTCGGCGCTGGCCGCGCCAGAGTGCCCTTGTGCAAGACTTTTCCCTCAGCAGGGCACTTTTCCCTTTGGCTTGCGGTAGCGGGGGATCGAAGCAATCGTGTCTCTGATTTCGGGGAATTTCTCGCGGGACGGGAGATGCCAATCGTACTACCGAAAAGAATTGCCTTCCGACGTGTTCCCTTTCGGAAGGCAATCGTAGTTATGGCGTTGGGATGGCAATCGCGCGAGGTCTGTGCGAAGGATCCAATGCCGAATAATGCAGGCCTGTATTGCTTAGTGAACTTGTTTGATGGCTACCTTTACCTTTTCGACCACGTTCTCCGGTAGCGGCGCGTAGCTCAACTGGCTGGTCATTTTCTGCCCGTCGGTCACCATCCAATCCAGAAAATCGGAGAGGATCTTCCCTTTTTTTGGATCTTTGGCTGGAGTCGGGATCAGGAGCCAAGTGAAACTCGAAATGGGATATGCGTTCTTGCCGGGGGCGTTCGTGATCGAAACGCGGAAATCGGCGGGCATCGTCTTTACGGAAGCGGCCGCTTCGGTCACTCCATCCAGAGAAGCCTTCACGAAGTTGCCAGCGGCATTCTTAATCGATCCGTAGGTGATTTTGTTTTCGACCGCATAGATCAGTTCGACGTAGCCGATCGATCCCTGCAACTGCCGGATTTGACCAGCAACACCTTCATTCCCTTTACCGCCCATCCCGATCTGCCATTTCACTGACGTTCCGTGGCCCACCGTGCTGCTCCAATCCTTACTCACCTTGGAAAGATAGTCGGTGAAAATAAAGGTCGTGCCGCTCCCGTCGGAGCGATAGATAACGATGATCGGCTGGTTGGGGAAATTCACGCCTGGGTTCGCCTTCGTGATCGCCGGATCGTTCCAAGTGGTAATCTTGCCGAGGAAAATTCCCGCCAGCGCTTCGGGCGTGAACTTGATTTCCCCGCTCACTCCCGGAACGTTGTAGGCGGGCACAACCGCGCCCAAAACGGTGGGGATGTGGAGAATCTTCGTCTTCGACTGCGCTAGTTGCTCGTCGGTCATCGGACCATCGCTGGCTCCAAAATCTACAGTGCCGTTCAGAACCTGGCGAATGCCGCCGCCGCTGCCGATGGATTGGTAGTTGATCTGCACGTCGGAGTGCAATTTGTTGTATTCGCTGAACCACTTGGAATACATGGGATACGGGAAAGTGGCGCCCGCTCCATTCAACGTGGTCTGTGCGATAGCTGGAAGAGCGAGAGCCAGACCTACGAACAGCAGCGCGATGCGTCTTATCACTAGACGAGTCCTCCTCGAAATTAAAAAGGTATGCAGTCTCGTTCTATGAGGAAAGTGTTACGGGAAGGTTACAAAGCTGTAAATTTCTCGTGAACCCGCGTTGGCCCAGTTACTTACGAGAATGTCGGGAATCGCAGTCTGATGAACTTTCAAGGACTCTTGGCCCGATTGGCGCGCCAGCGGAGACAGCAGGTTGTTCGCCCGATGGTAGACCACGCTGCAGCTTCCATGCTAGGTTCGCGCCATGCCCCAGTCTCCAAACTCAGTCGCGCAGCAGCAGGTGGCGCCTCTGCTTGCGCGGGCCACTGAGTCGCTCAGGGCTGGACGAGCGGCGGATGCGATCGGGCCGTTGCGCGATGCGGCGCTACTGCAGCCTTCGAATGCCAGCATCCAGCACGACCTCGGCCTCGCCTGTCTCGAGGTCGGACGCATACCGGATGCCATCGCGGCATTACAGCGGGCCGTGGCGGTCCATCCCCAGTACACCGATGCATATTTCCGCTTGGGAATTGCCCTGGAGAAGGTGGGCGACATCGGCGGCGCGATCGTTGCGTACGACCGCGCCACGCAGCTGCTTCCGTCGCTGACTGAGGCGTGGTTTCGCGCCGGCGCCCTAGTGTACACATTGGGCCATCGCGACGAGGCAATCGGCTGTTTCCGGCGCGCGGCGGCGACGGGAGGGAATAGCAGCTTCGGCCGATTGGGCAAGGCGCGGGCGCTGCTGACCGAGGATCGCAATCAGGAAGCCGAACTGGTACTGCGAAAGACACTGGCGCGCGATCCGCAGAACGCCATGGCGCATGATTTGCTGGGCAATCTGCTCTCCGAGTTTGGCCGTTTCGACGAGGCTCGCGAATGCTTCGAGCGCGCCGTTACGATTGCGCCGCTGCTGGCGGGAAGCTATTACGATCTGGTCCGCTGCCGCCGCGTCACGAGCGATGATGACGGTCTGCTTGAACAGATGAAGGCTACTCTGGCCACGCCGGGGCTGGAAGCGGCGCAACGACATCGGCTTCACCTTGCGATCGGCAAGGCGGCGGACGATCTTGGCGATTACGCTTTGGCTATGCGGCATTTCGACGCCGCGGATGCCGTACGCCGGGAGTCCGTAGCGTTCGACTCGGCTGCGTTTTCCGTCGAGGTCGACCGCCTGATAGTGCGCTGCACACGCGAGTTTCTAGCGCGGGCTTCCCAGGTCGGCAGTTCGGATGCGACGCCGGTGCTGATCCTGGGCATGCCCCGATCGGGGACAACTCTGGTCGAGCAGATCGTCTCCATGCATCCCGAGGTTGGGGCGGGCGGCGAGTTGAATTTCTGGAACGAGCGCGGGGCGGCATGGCACCGCTCCGAATCTCACGGGAACGCTGGGGACGGGAAGAAGCCGCCATTGGTCGCCGAGGCGTACCTGGCCGAGGATTTCCTGGCGAAGGCGAGGGCCGACTATCTCGGAGAGCTGCGGGCGATTGCCCCGAAAGCGACGCGAGTGACCGACAAGATGCCGTTCAACTTCCTTTGGGCCGGGCTGATCCATATGGCATTCCCGCGCGCAATCATTATTCATTGCCGGCGGTCGGCGGTCGATACGGCGTTGTCGATTCATCAGACACACTTCCATCCAAGCCTGGCGTTTCCGACCGGAGGCGACGAACTAGTGGCGTATTTCCGCAGCTACCAGCGGCTCACCGACCATTGGCGGAGGGTATTGCCGGCGGACCGCTTCATGGAGGTCGATTACGAAGAGCTGACTAGCGCGCCGGAACCAGTTATCCGACGAATCATCGCGGCCTGCGGCCTGGCGTGGGATGATGCGTGCCTGCAACCCGAATCAAATCCGCGGGCGGTGAAGACTCCCAGCAAGTGGCAGACGCGGCAGCCGATCTATCGCAGCTCTGTCGCGCGCTGGCGACGCTACGAACCGTGGCTAGGGCCGCTGCGTGCGCTCGTCGATTTCGAATCGTAATCACGACGGATCGTGAGCGAGAAGAAATTTCTGTTGACGGATCAGGGGCGCCCTCGAAATCGCCTGGTGTTTGCTGGGTTGAACAGCCGGACATACCTGCGCCGTATAATAACTGGTTCCGCCTTCATGCCCGAGCGTAATGTGTCTGCACCCCTCACGGCACACTCCGCTCTGACGCACGCCGTATAGGAGATTTCATTATGTCTACTCTTACCGAACATACTTCCAACGAATCTGCCGGTTCGATTAAGGCACAGACACGAATCGAATCCGACTCCATGGGAAAGATCGAAGTTCCTGCACACGTTTATTGGGGAGCGCAGACGCAGCGCTCGTTGCTGCATTTCAATATTGGACGCGATGCGATGCCTCCCGAGCTGATTCACGCTTTCGGGACGTTGAAGAAGGCTTGCGCGCTGGTGAATCAGGATCTGGGAAAACTTCCGTCCGAGATTGCGAAGTTGATTGCACAGGCGGCGGACGAAGTCATTGCCGGCAAATTGGACGGCCAGTTTCCCCTACGCATATGGCAGACGGGGTCCGGCACACAGACCAACATGAATGTGAACGAGGTCATCTCCAATCGGGCAATCGAGATTGCTGGCGGCTCTCGAGGACGAGAAATGATGGGATCGAAGAAGCCCGTGCATCCGAACGATCATGTGAATATGTCGCAGTCGTCGAATGATACTTTCCCGGCGGCGATGCACATTGCGGCTGCCGAGCGGGTAAAGAACGCGTTGATTCCGGCGGTGAAAACCGTGCGTGACGCCATTGCCGCGAAGGCTCGTGAATTCGAAAACGTGGTCAAGATTGGCCGCACACATTTACAAGATGCCGTGCCTTTGACCGTGGGACAGGAATTTGGCGGGTGGGCGAATCTGCTCGACCGCGACATCCAGCGTCTGGAGCTGGTTCTCGACGGCCTCTACGACCTGGCGATTGGCGGAACGGCGGTAGGAACGGGCTTGAATACGCATCCGGAATTTGCGGAGCGCGCTGCGGCCAAGATTGCCGAGTTGACGGGACTTCCCTTCCGTTCGCATCCCAATAAATTTGCGGCACTTTCGGCGCACGATGAAATCGTCTTCGCGCAAGGGGCCATGCAAACGCTCGCCGCATCACTGATGAAGATTTCGAACGATATTCGCTGGCTTGCTTCCGGTCCGCGCTGCGGACTCGGGGAGTTGGTGATTCCCGAGAACGAGCCCGGATCGTCGATTATGCCGGGCAAAGTCAATCCCACGCAATGTGAAGCCATGACCATGGTCTGCGTGCAGGTTCACGGAGCGACGGCTGCGGTCGGATTCGCGGGATCGCAAGGCAACTTCGAGCTCAATGTATTCAAACCGGTGATCATCTACAACTTCTTGCACTCGGTCACGTTGATTACCGACGCTTGCCACGGCTACGTCGAGTACATGGTCAAAGGGATCGAAGTCGATCGCGCGAAAGTCGACTGGTACGTGAAGAATTCGCTGATGCTGGTTACGGCTCTCGCTCCCAAGGTGGGATACGACAATGCGGCGAAGATCGCCCACACGGCCCATGTCGAGCATACAAGTCTGCGCGAGGCTGCGGTGAAACTGGGACATCTTTCGGGCGAGGAATTTGATGCGCTGGTGAACCCGGAGAAGATGACGCGTCCGTAGTGCGTCTGTATATTCGTCCTCATGGCAGAGATATTTCCTGGACGATACACGGCCAACCTGGAAGAGCCGTTTGTAGTTTTCCTGATTGGAATGCGGATCAACAAATTCTGGGCGCTCCACAAATGGATTCCCGTGGCACGGTCGATGGGGCCGATGCTGAAGACCCTCTTTACGAATCCGAGTAGGGGAATGCTCTCGTCCCATGCCTGGATTCGCTGGCGCGAAGTGATGGTGGTGCAATACTGGAAGTCGTTTGAGGCGCTGGAGGAGTTTGCGCGTGCGGCTTCCGATCCGCATCTGCCGGCATGGAAGGCGTTCAACCAAAACGTTGGCGCCGATGGAAGCGTTGGAATCTGGCACGAGACGTATCTCGTGGGCGCCAAGCAGTACGAATCGGTTTACGGCAACATGCCCCGCTTCGGACTCGCCAACGCCGGGGAACACGTTGCGGCCGTGGGCAATCGCGAAACAGCACGGCTACGGATGGGCGGCAAGAACGAACCTGCCGTGCCATCGCCGCACCATCCAGCGGCGGGATGAAACCTTAGTAATTATGATCTGCGGTTCATTACAACCGTAACTAGCTGGTTGCGTTTAGACGTTACCGAGGGACATCGCTACGGCCTATCATTTTAGCGAGGTCTGTCCTCTTTGCGCGTCCGTGGCTCACGATGGCTGTCGCTGTTTGTACTCTGCTGCATGGGAGCCGTGGCGGAAGCTATTGTCGAAAGACCGGTTCCGATCTCGTCGCATCGCTCGACCTTCGAGCAAGGCGGCAACGTAACCTGCCGCTACCGGTTAGAGGGTCTGCAAAAGAAATTCACGGAAACGAATTCGCCCGACATCCATTATTCGTCGCTTCCCGCTGGGGATTACACGGTGCAGGTCAGTTGCGATTCGCCGAAGCGGGGAGATCCGGAGACAGGGACGTATTCATTTACAGTGCTGGCCCCGTGGTGGCAGCGGTGGTTGGTGGAGATCATTGGCGCGTGCGGCGTGTTCTTGCTGGTCGTGGGAATTTCGTGGACGCGGCGCCGCGACCGCCTGGAAAACGAGCGCCTGGAACGGGCCGTGGCGGAGCGCAGCGCGGAACTCGCGAAAGCGAATCGAGAATTAGAGGAGGCCTCGCTGTGCGATCCGCTGACGGGAATGCATAACCGGCGTTTCTTTGACAGCATGATCCCCGCCGATGCCAGCCAGGCGGTGCGCGCCTATCGTGGAACAGAAATCTATGGTCGGGATCATCGCGATCTGATTTTCTTCTTCGTCGACATCGATCACTTCAAAGAGGTGAACGATGAATACGGACACGACGCAGGCGATCGTGTGCTGGTGCAGATTGCGCAACGCCTGAAGCGGCTGGTGCGCGAGTCGGACTTCCTCATTCGCTGGGGTGGAGAGGAATTTCTGGTGGTGTGCCGCGCAGCGGATCGCGAGGATGGTCCGCTGCTGGCGTCGCGAATCCTGAAAGCGGTCAATTGCAAAGAATTCGATCTTGGGAATGAGCGGTTGTTGCCGCGATCGTGCTCGGTGGGTTGGGCGGCGTTTCCATGGCTTCCTCCCGCGTCTTCTGATCTTTCAGTCCATGAAGTGCTGCGACTGGTGGACCGCGGACTGTACATTGCGAAACAGCAAGGGCGCAATCAAGCGATCGGCATGATTCCAGCGGTGGCGCGACTGGCGCCAGAATTGAAATCGGAATCGGCTGCGGTCAGCGGGACCGCCGCGAGTGGAGTGGAGCGCCCAGTGAAATATTCGACGCTCGAACAACTGGTGGAAGACGGGCTGATCGCCGAAGTCTGCACTCCTGGCGAATTGGGAAACGCGGCGAGCGCCAAGGGCTAGGCGAAGGTCAACGAGTCATTTACCGGGTTCCGAAAATTCTGTCTTGCGCTCAATGCTTCTTGAGAAATCTTCGGCGATTGAGATGGGTTGAGGCGGTCGGTTCGATGTCGTCGTACTTGAGAACGCTGATGGATCCGTCGACCTCAAGGGTGGCGAGGGCGGCTTCTTTGTAGGTAGCGACGCCGTGCTCGCGAAGGGAACGTTCCAGTTCGTCCATACTGACGTGCTCTTTGGCCATGTTGGCTTCGAGGACCTCGCCGTCGTGGATGAGCAAGGTGGGTTGTCCCTGGATGTATTTTCGGAAGCGGCGATTGCCGCCGGACAATTCAGCGACGAGGTAATTCAGGATCAAGAGTGTGGTGGCGGCGACGGCTCCCCCGAGGAGCGACGTGTCCGGGCCGGTCATCGCGTTCTGCACGGAGTTGGAAAGCAGCAAGAGGAGAGTGAGGTCGAACGGAGTCATCTGTCCGACCTCGCGTTTGCCGCTCAGACGGATTCCGGCAAGGACGAGAAGGTAGATGACTCCGGTGCGAAGGGCGATTTCGAGAAGCGTGTGGGCGTTTGCGGGGAGCATGGGTTGTGCGTCGCAAAAGAACTGAGGGATATGGCTCGGTATCCCTTGGACAAAGCCCAGCCGGTTCTGGCGAGAGTCAGGCGCGCCTGCAGCCACGCCCTTTCAAAAACAACACTCTTCCAAACGAACCCTGCTGTCTAGTCCTTCAACACTCCGTCAAACCGAGTTCCTCGGAGCGATCGCTATTGCGCCGGTGAAGCGGTGATGGGCGTTGGAGCATTCTTCGGAGTGCTGAGATAGCCTGTAATTTTGTTCTTGTCGACGGTCCAGACTACGAGTTCGTAGAGCATATGATCGCGTCCGGTATAGAACTGGACGGGTTCGCTCTGGTTCTTATCCTTCTTTTCGATCGTCTTATCGTCGGCGGTGACGTTCAGAGTGTATTTGCCGCGCTTCGGATCCGTCTTCTTCAACTGCAGGGCAACGGTGGAAAAGGCTTGCGGTTTGGCGCCTTTAAGCAAGTTGAATTCGTAGTACTGGCGGTCGCCTTTGTGCTTCAAAGCTTCCAGATCGGCGCGGGTGTTGGCAATCAGGCCGCTCTGTTGCCCGAGATCGCCGACAGCGCTCTGTAGTTTGGCGATGGTCGCATCGAGCGACGCCTTGGTCGCGGCCACATCTGTTTTGACGCCGCCGACATCGGACTTGACGCTTCCTACTTCCCCGGCCACGGCTCCCACATCTTTCTTTTCTTCTTCAGCCTGGGCGGCAATCTTGGCGGAAGCGATTTGCTGTTGATGTTGTAACTCGGCAGCGCGGGTTGCGAGTTCTTTCTTGGTCATGCCAACTTGCTGGGCGAGGGTCTCGGAGTCTGCTTCGGCGGATTGCATCCGCTTGGTCAGATCCGCGATCTGCTTTTGGCTAGCGTCCTGATCTTGTGTCAGCTTCTCGAGCTTGGAGTGCTGGTCATAGATAAAGAACGAAGAGGCGCCAACGTAGGCAACGGCCAGCGCAATGAGGATCCACTTGCCGACGTTGCTCTGCGGCTCGGGATGATAGATCGTCTCGCCTTCGGACATAAGTTAGGCTCCGGTTAAATTTAGTTGGACTGAATAGCCTATTGTTTGTGAGATGCGGGTCGCTGTCAATTGCGTTTCAGGTACTAGGGCGGAGGTAACTTGCGTCTAGAATGAAGCGTGTGAAGAGTTGGGACGCGATTGTCATCGGGGCGGGGATCATCGGGCTGTCACTCGCAATCGAGCTAAACAAGCGTGGGTTGCGGGTTCTGGTCGTGGAGAAGGGTGAACCGGGATGTGAGGCCTCGTGGGCGGCGGGAGGTATGCTGGCGGACTTCCCGCTCGAAATGCCCGCCGCGCTGGTGGAAGTGGCGACAGCTAGCGCGCGGATGTATCCCGAGTTTGTGCACGAACTTGAGGATGAATCAGGGCTTAAGATCGATTTGCGGGCAGCGGGAACCTTGATTCTCGGATGTGCTGAAGCGGAAACTGGCAGCGCTCGCGTGGGTCAGGGCTTCTCCATGACACGGGTTTCCATCGCCTCGCTTCGCGAAATGGAGCCGGCCTTGCGGGTTCCAGACACAAGCTCTACCCTTCTGCCAGCACTGTATTTGAAAGAACAATGTGTCGATCCGCGAGAACTGACGTCGGCTGCGGTCGCAGCAGCGCGGCATCGTGGGATTGATTTTTCGTCTGGCGATCACGTGCTGGAGATCGAGATCGCGGATGGGAAGGCCGCGGGTGTTCAGACGAATAAGACGCGTTTTGCGGCCGGAATGGTGGTGAATTGCGCGGGGGCCTGGGCGGGTCAGATTGGCCCGCATGCGTTTCCGACGCGTCCGGTGAAGGGGCATATGCTGTCGCTCATCATGCCGGAACGAGAAATGGTCAGCCATGTCGTGCGCACGCCCGAGGTTTACCTGATTCCGCGCAGCGATGGGCGCATGGTGATTGGCGCGACGTCGGAAGAGGCGGGCTTTGATAAGCGGATCGTACCGGAGACAGTTTTGAAGTTGCGGCAGGCGGCCATTGATCTAGTCCCGAGATTGGCGGACGCGCGGCTTCACGAATCGTGGGCCGGTCTGCGTCCGGGAACGCCCGACAAGCTGCCGATTCTCGGCGCGACGCCGACGCCACAATACTTTGTGGCCACGGGACATTTTCGAGATGGGATTCTGCTGGCACCGGTCACAGCGCGGGTCATGGCACAGGTGATGAACGGAGAGAGTCCGGAATTGGATCTGAAGGCGTTCGAGACGGGGAGGTTCCATTTTCCCTAGACAGAGCGGTCTGGGAAACCATCATCACTTAAGAGTCTCAGGTATCGTTGGCGATTGAGTTAACTTTGATCCTGCTTTCTACTGGGAAATCTCGTAGATGACGCCGTAACCATAGGGGCCAAAGGCGCCACCATTCGCTATGCCGTACAGGTTGCCATGGCTGTCGAAAATTACACCGCCAGCGGGCTCCCAGCCATCGCTCGGCGGTCCAGAGAAAGAGTGCAGCAGAGTTTCGTTCCAGGTTACTCCTGAAGCAGGCGGGGATAGTTCAAAGACCACGCCGACGTCGCCCTGCTGAGCTCCCCCGTTGCCCGTGGTTGCATACAGGCTTCCATTGTGAAATACGAGCGGGCCGGAGGGAGCATCCCCATTGGCTGGCTCGGAGAACGAATAGAGTTCACTATACGTCCAATTTCCGCCGGAAGGCGATAACTCGAAAACGGTGCCCAATCCATCGCCTCCTAATGTTGTTCCATAAAGATTTCCCTGGGTGTCGAAAATCACCCCTGCACCCGGACTGAATCCGACTGTCAAGGATGGGAAATCGTAAATGATCTTCTCCGCCCAGCTGGCGCCGGTGGGCGACAACTCAAACACTGTTCCATAACCGGCGCTCCCTCCGTACTCGGTTGTGCCATAGAGATTGCCCCCCGAATCGAAGACGAGATTCCCATTCGGCGCGCTGCCATCGCCTGCGCTGGGGCCTTGGAACTTATAGAGGACGGCGAATTTCCATTCCTTTTTCTTGGCATTCTTCGGCGGCGGCGAAACCTCGAATATGGTGCCGCAACTGTGTCGCTTGCAAGAATTTGATCCGCCCTTCAAGGTTACTCCGTACAAATTTCCTGCGGCGTCCAGAGTCAGTCCGCCAGTTGGGGCGGACGGTCCCGTATTAGGGAGGGTGAGAATGGTCTCCGACCACGTGCCATCGGGGTTAGGACTCAGCTCAAAAACCGCTCCGACCGAAGGGCCACCGGATCCGTGCTCGAGAACGCCGTAAAGGTTGCCCGCAGAGTCCATGACAAGATTGCCGGAGGGACTGAAGCCATCCCCAGTTCCACCGAAGGAATGGATCACCGTTTCCGTCCAAGCGCCGTTCTGAAATGAGAGCCTGAAGGCTGTCCCCAGTCCTCCGTTTTGGGCGTCGTTGACACCGCCTGCCATCGTCACGCCGTAAAAGTTACCCGCAGCATCTTGAATGAGGTTGAACGATCTACCACCATATCCATTGCTCCCATCAGGAGGTCCCATGAAGTTGTAGATAATCGTCTCGGTCTGAGCTGAGGCATGCAGCGGCAGAATCGCCATGAGCCCGGCGATGACCGCGAAGCTGATGAGAGCGGGCGCGAATCTGGAGGGTCTGCGCGGGAAGAAATGCGTCATGACCAAAACTCCTGAAGGAAATTGACTTCCGGGGCAAACGGATGATGACAGACTGGAACCGCGCAAGTCAACGCTCCCCCATTCAGGTATATACTGAAGCGTTTTCAGCAATTATTTTGCTAGGCGTTTGGTGCCCTTAGGGCCAGAAAGGCAATCCATACATGGCTTCCCCGGCGGTCGATTTTGCGCGTAATAATCAGCCTCGTTTCTTGGAAGAACTCAAGACTCTTCTGCGTATTCCGAGCGTTAGCACTCTCGAAGAACATAAAGGCGACGTGCAGAAGGCGGCGGAATTTGTGGCTGCGGAATTACGGCGCATTGGGATGGAAAACGTCGAGATTATTCCGACCAAGGGGCATCCCCTGCTGTATGCGGACTGGCTGCATGCGGCGGGCAAGCCCACCGTTTTGATGTACGCACACTATGACGTGCAACCGCCTGATCCAGTGGATGAGTGGCATACGCCTCCCTTTGAGCCGACGGAGCGCAATAACAATATTTACGCGCGTGGAGCGGTGGACGATAAGGGGCAGCTTTGGATGGAAGTGAAGGCGCTCGAATCACTGATGCAGGCGCATGGCGGCAAACTTCCGATCAATGTGAAAGTGATTTTTGAGGGCGAAGAGGAAGTGGGCGGCGAATCGATTGCGGATTACGTTCGCAAAGAGAAGGCCAAGCTGAAGTCGGATTTCGCGCTGGTTTGCGACACGGAATTGTTTGCGCCGAACCTTCCTACTTTGTGCGTTGGCCTGCGCGGGCTGGTGTACACAGAAATCGAAGCAGTGGGCGCGAAGACCGATCTGCATTCCGGCATGTACGGAGGCGCCGCGCCGAATCCCCTGTTTGCGCTCATCGAGATCATCAGCAAGTTAAAGGATGCGAAGGGGAAGGTACTGATTCCGGGCTTCTACAGCAAAGTGAAAGCGCCGAGCAAAGATGAATTGAAGGCGTGGAAGCGACTGCCTTTCAACGAAGAAAAGTATCGTAAGGCCGAGGTGGGCTCGAAGGTGTTGACGGGCGAGCCGGGATTTTCGGTGCTCTACCGAACCTGGGCGCGTCCGACGCTCGAGGTGCACGGGATACCGGGCGGATTTGTGGCGCCGGGAGCGAAGACGGTGATTCCAGCGAAAGCTTCGGCGAAGGTTTCGATGCGACTTGTGCCGAATCAGGATCCCTCGGACATTCTCAAGCGTTATACGGACTTTGTGAAAAAGCTGACGCCGAAGGGGATTGAGATCAAGATCAAGGTTTGGAGCAAAGGGCCGGCGGCCGTGGTCGGGACGGACAATCGCTTTATCAAGGCCGCAACCGAGGCATTGCACGACACCTTCAAGAAAGAAACTGTGTTTATACGCTCCGGAGGATCGATTCCGATAGTGACGGACTTTCAGGATGTGCTGAAGATTCCTTCGGTGATGATGGGGTTTGGGCTCCCGGACGACAATTTGCACGCTCCGAATGAGAAATTCCACATCCCCAATTTTCATCGCGGGATTGAGACGATTTGTCTGTTTTTTGAGAAGTTGGGATAACGTCGTTCCAGGGATTAATCGCAGCGGCGAACCGCGCGAATCCCCGCGGTAATCCTCAATATCTCGCCTTCAGGTAAAATGTAGGCTTGAGGCCGATAGGAATGCGCACAAGGGTTTTCGGAGCGGTATTGCTGTTTCTGATGGTCACGATGGTGTCGGCGCCGTGGCTGCAATCGGAGTCGGATCAGGGAGTGCCGCATTTTAATGATGGGCCTCCAGGGCCTGGCGTGAAACTGGAGCCGATCCTGACCAAGGACCAGCTTTGGGGCGACAACGCGCGGTATCCGTTCCAGACGCATGCCTATGAACTGGCGGCTAAGATTGCCAAGGTTCTCTATCAGCAACCGTGTTACTGCTACTGCGATCGCAACATGGGACACAAAAGCCTGCACAGCTGCTTTTCGGGCTTGCATGGCGCGGAGTGCGGCACCTGCCAAAAAGAGCTCTACTACGCTTACCTGATGAACAAGCAGGGCAAAACAGCGCGTGAGATTCGCGCGGGAATTATCAAGGGCGACTGGAAGACAATCGATCTCAACACAGCGGCCAGCATTAATTGAGGAATGAAAAGCTACAAAGTCTTCTCGGCGCACTCTGCGTGCTGGGCAGTAGAGCGTTCTGCAGCAAGACGCGTTCGAAATTCCAAATTTTAAATTCAAATCTGAACTCGAGGCGGTTGAATGGCGCTAAAAGTAGCCCCCAAGCAAAAAATTGTGGAAGATCCACGGCATGTACAGGCGGTCGCGAGCTATGAATCCGGACTGCGCGCATTGCAGGAGCGTAAGTTCGATAAGGCCAAGGGACACTTGCAGAAAGTTCTGGCGGGCCCGAACAAGTCGTTGGTCGACCGGGCGCAGGTGCATCTATTGACTTGCGACAAGCATCTGGAGACTCCGACGCTCCAGTTCAAGACCACGGAAGAGCACTACGATTATGCGGTCTCGCTGATCAATGCGGGAGATTACGTAACGGCACGCGAGCACCTGGACAAACTTTTAAAGCAAGATCCTCATGCGGAATTCGTACTGTACGGACTAGCCGCGCTGCACTGCCTGACCGGTCACATCGAAGAGTCGCTCAAGACGCTGAACGAGGCGATCCAGGTCAAGCCGTCGCTACGCTTCCAGGCGCGGAACGATACCGACTTCCAGAATCTGGCGGAGGATCCTCGCTTTACGGAACTGCTTTATCCGGATCCGGGCTCGACAGAATTGGAGCCTGCGGAAGAAGAAGCGAGCGCCTACTAATCTCGAACCGCAGTCGCTGCCATGCTACTTAGCTTTTGGCTTCTGCCGCTCGCCTTGGGCCAGAAGCCAGAAGCGTCTTGAGGCGGTATGCTTTCCCAGTTACGCACGGATTCATCGCAACCCGGCAAGACCGGGCCCGAACTGCGAGTGGTCGCGATCGGCGGCGGCACTGGCCTTTCCACTCTGCTCAAAGGGTTGAAGCGGTACGTCACATCGCCGTCTCTTGCCGTTTCAGACCAACCAACGATCCGGGAACTGTGCGGTGTGGTCACGGTGAGCGATGATGGCGGATCGAGTGGCCGTCTGCGCAAGGAACTCAACATGCTTCCGCCGGGGGATGTGCGCAATTGCATCGTCGCGCTCTCTGAGGATGAGGCGCTGCTGTCGCGGTTATTTCAACATCGCTTTCAAAAGGGATCGGGGCTCGAGGGCCACAGTTTTGGAAACCTTTTTCTGGCGGCGCTGACTTCCATCACCGGCGACTTTGCCGAGGCGGTTCGTCTCTCTTCGGAAATCCTCTTGACGCGCGGACACATCTATCCGGCAACGATGTCGAGCGTGCAGCTGGAGGCATTCTTTGAAGATGGGACGAAAGTGCTTGGCGAAACGAAGATTACGGCGAGCAAGGGTAAGATTCGGGAGCTCCACCTGGTGCCGCCGGATGTCGAACCACTGCCGCAGACGCTGGAGGCGATTGCTTCTGCTGACTTGATTACGATCGGTCCGGGGTCGCTTTTTACGAGCCTGATTCCGAATCTGCTGGTGCGCGGGATACCGGATGCAATCTCGGAGTCGTCCGCTGTCAAAGTATTTATATGCAATCTGATGACACAGGTGAATGAGAGTTTGAGTTTGAGCGCGTCAGAACACATAAAGGCGCTGAATAAACACGCTGGCCTGCAACTTTTTGACTACGCGCTGATGAATCGAAAACCTGCATCGCCCGAGATGAAAGCAAAATATGCGCTCGAAGGTGCCTCGCAGATCGTCGTGGATCTGGAAGCAATCGAGGCGCTCGGCGTTTGTCCCCTGCTAGGCGACTATCTGGACGAGGGCGAGGTTGCTCGGCACGCCACCGACCAGGTCGCTCATGACCTGATGGCGCTCATGGCGCAAGCTCCGGACCGGCAAACCGTTCGTAGCTGATTATTCGTCGTTAATCACTGAAACAAGAATCCGGCTCATCTTCTTCGCTTCGATAGCTTCTTCGCTTCCACAACCCGGCTACGCAGCCGCGTGGGCAAATCTCGGTGAGCCCTGGGTTTCCATCGGCTGGACTTCGACCTGCTTAACTTCGACCCGCTTAACTACCACGGCGGGTGAACCAGCGGCCACGCAGTAGGCCGGAACATCGCGCGTCACTACGCTGTTGGCGCCGACAATGCTACCTTCGCCAATCGTCACACCTTTGAGAATCAGCGCTCCGGATCCAATCCAGGCACCCTTGCCGATGTGGACGGGGCGCATATCCCGATCGTCCGGCAGATCGTTTTTCATCCGCTTCTCCAATGACGACGGGTGGCCGTCGTAGTCGGAAATTCTGCAATTGGACGCAATCAAAACATCGTCTTCGATGACGACTTCGCGATTACAGGTGATGGAGACATTGTGGCCGATAAAAACGCGGTCGCCGATGCGCAGGGTCGGTTGATCGCTGAATCGTCCGGAAGCAATGGCGAAACTGCCGCTGCAACGGACGTCGTTGCCAATATGCAATTTCGTGTGTCCGTTGACGACCGGCAAGGCTCGGAGTTGTAAATGGCGCCCTACGGATTCACAACGGCAGGAAAATAACGGCGTCGTGTAGATGAGCGATTTGAAGCGCTTCGCCAGGACCGGAAGGTAGAAGCGGAACTCGTAGGCGAAGCGGCCCACTGGCCGGAACAATCGGGGTACCGGCAGGGTCGCTGTGCGGCAAACATCGATGATCCTGCGAAACGCCTTGAAAAACGGGGTTTCGGCGCGCTTTAACTTTAAAACTACCGACTCCAAACTGCCCGTCATTGCTTTGCTCCTCTATCCTCTAAGCCCGATCTTCTTCTTAACTTAGAAATAGGGAGGCATGGTACACCGAATCAGCCAGGCTGTAAGCAAAGTTTTTCGTGCGCGAAGGCGGCTGCTGCGGGATCGAAAAGCGTCAACGCCACGGCCTTTTAAGATCCGCAAAAAAAGGCCTCGAAAGCAAAGTGTTTGCGACACTTGGTTGTCTTCCTGGTGCTTCGCAGTTTTTTCGAGGTTGATCGATCGCCCTCAGGCGGAAACCTTTTGCCCGCTGGACTCTCGGTATATTCTTTCAGCATGGCAAAGGCAGAAAAAACCAAAGCTCCCCAAGGCAGGGTGAAACTCCAAGGAAACGCCACGTCTGGTTCTAATTCAAGAGTCGATCGCCCCCGCGTTGCGATTGCGATCATGGCCGCCGGCAAAGGAACGCGGCTCAAATCGAAGCATCCGAAAGTGCTGCATGAGATCGGAGGCAAGCCGATTCTGGCGCATGTTATTGCGACGGCGAAGAAGGTCATCCCGGCGCAAGATATTTTCGTGATCATCGGACATGAGGCGGAGCGAGTGCGCGAGGCGGTTTCCGCGACCGGCGTTCAGTTCGTGGTGCAGGTGGAGCAGCGCGGGACAGGACACGCGCTCATGGTAGCTCGCGAGGCGCTGTCGGGATATGACCAGGTCATCGTGCTTTCGGGAGACGCTCCGCTGATCACCGCCGAGACAATCCGGCGGTTAAGCGAGTTTCACAGCGCCCAGAAAGCGACGATGACGTTGCTAACGGCCGAACTTGACAATCCGTATGGATACGGACGTGTGCTTCGCAAAGGTAGTGGCGCGCAAACTCAGAAGCAAGCCGTGGTTGAAGCAATTGTGGAGGAAAAATCGGCAACACCGGCGCAAAGGAAGATCCGCGAAATTAATTCGGGATTCTATGCTTTTGATGCTCCTGCGCTGTACACCTATATCCAGAAGCTATCGACCAACAACGCGCACGGCGAGTACTACCTTACCGACATGGCGGCTGTGTTCGACAAGGCGCGCCAGCGGGTCGTGGCAATCAAGACGGACGATGCGGGCGAGGTGCTCGGCAGCAACACGCGCGCTGAAATGATGATGCTCGACGCGCGGCTGCGGCTGGCGAAGTGCCGCGAGCTGCTGGATGCAGGGGTCACGGTTTTCTATCCTCATACCTGCGTGATTGACAACGATGTGGAAGTTGGCGCCGATAGCGTGATTGAACCATTTGTGCAGTTGCTGGGCTCGACAAAGATCGGCACAGATTGCCGCATACGGTCGTACAGCGTGATTGGGAACTCCATCGTTGGAGACGGGGTGATGGTGAAGCCGGGAACAATCATGGACGATGCGCGGGTCGGCGCCGGAGCGACGATCGGACCGTACTCGAATTTGCGGCCAGGCAGTGAAATTGGCGAAGGGGCGCATGTAGGAAACTTCGTTGAGACGAAGAAAATCAAGTTGGGCAAGGGTGCCAAAGCGAACCACCTCACCTACCTGGGCGATGCAGAAATCGGCGCGGGCGTGAATATTGGAGCGGGAACGATCACCTGCAATTACGACGGAGTGAACAAGCATAAAACAGTGATCGGAGATAGCGTGTTTGTGGGCAGCAACTCGACCCTGGTCGCGCCGATAAAAATCGACCGTGGGGCGTACGTGGCGGCGGCAAGTTGCATCACAGAGGATGTTCCGGCCGATGCGCTGGCTCTGGGCCGCGCCCGGCAGAGTGTGAAAGAGGGCTGGGCGCGGGCGAAGAGGGAAAGTCGTCGATAGTCGCCGGTTGGCTGACTTCGCTGTCCACAATGACCTCGAGGGTCCGCGGATGTTGGTCCCTGGCGAATTGGCATAGACTAGATGAGAAAGTGAAACTATGACCCAGACGACTACAACTCAGGAATCGCCCGTCCGCTACGATGTCTCGCTGCTGACGGCCGAAGACTTTTATCTCTTCAACGAAGGCAGCCACTATCGCATTTACGACAAGATGGGCGCCCATGCCGTGGAGTCAAAGGGCACGCAGGGCACGGTTTTCAGCGTGTGGGCTCCGAACGCGAGGGCCGTGTCGGTGGTGGGCAGCTTCAACGGATGGAATCAGAAATCGCATCCGCTGCAGCCGCGCGGTTCGTCGGGAATCTGGGAAGGATTTATTCCGAGTGTAGGCAAAGGCACGCTCTATAAATTTCAGATTGAATCGACGAAACATGGCTACGAAATGGAAAAAGCCGATCCGGTCGCGTTGTTCGCAGAGAAACCTCCACGTACCGCCTCAGTGGTCTGGGATCTGGAGTACGGCTGGAACGATGCTGCCTTCCTCGAAAAGCGTGCGGGTGTCAATTCGCTGCACTCGGCCATGTCCATCTACGAAGTGCATCTTGGTTCCTGGATGCGTGTTCCGGAAGAGCATAACCGCTCACTGACCTATTCCGAAATCGCACCTCGACTCGCCGACTATGTAAACAAATTGGGATTCACACATGTCGAACTGCTTCCAATTATGGAGCATCCTTTTTACGGGTCGTGGGGATATCAGACGACGGGCTACTTTTCTCCGACAGCGCGTTATGGCACGCCGCAGGACTTCATGTACTTCGTCGACTACCTCCACCAGCACGGCATCGCCGTGATTCTGGATTGGGTGCCGTCGCACTTCCCTTCTGACGGACACGGCCTGGCTTTCTTTGATGGCACCCATCTGTTCGAACACTCCGATTCGCGGCAGGGCTTTCATCCCGACTGGAAGACGATGATCTTCAATTACGGACGGACGGAGGTCCGCAGCTTTCTGATGTCGAGTGCGATGTTCTGGCTCGACAAGTACCATATCGACGGACTGCGCGTGGATGCCGTGGCGTCGATGCTCTATCTCGATTACTCGCGAAAACAGGGTGAATGGATTCCGAATAAGTATGGTGGGCGGGAGAATCTCGAGGCCATCGATTTTCTGCGCCGATTTAATTCCGAAGCCTACAAAGAGCATTCCGACATTCAAACCTTTGCCGAAGAGTCGACCTCGTATCCCATGGTTTCGAAACCCACCCATCTCGGCGGTCTGGGCTTTGGCTTGAAGTGGGATATGGGCTGGATGCACGACACGCTGGAATACTTTCAGCAGGATCCCATCCACCGGCAGTATCACCACAATAAGTTGACTTTTCGCATGCTGTATTCGTTCCACGAAAATTTCGTGTTGCCGCTCAGCCATGATGAAGTCGTGCACGGCAAAGGTTCGCTGATCGGGAAGATGCCTGGCGACGAGTGGCAAAAGTTCGCCAACCTGCGCCTGCTCTTCGGATACATGTTCGCCCAACCCGGCAAGAAACTGCTCTTCATGGGCGACGAATTTGGGCAAGTGAGCGAATGGGGCCATGATCGCAGCCTGGATTGGGACGTGTTGCAGTACCCTGTCCACCGCGGACTGATGAATTGGGTGTAACAACTGAACCGGCTCTACCGCAATGAGCCCTCGCTGCACTGGTTCGATAACGACCCGGCGGGATTTGAATGGGTGGACTGCAACGATGCGCCGCGGAGCATTATCTCGTTGTTGCGCAAAGGGCGAGAGGAAGACAATCCTGTGCTCGTCGTCTGCAACTTTACACCGGTGCCTCGCCTGGGATATATGGTCGGTGTTCCGACTGGCGGCTACTGGAAGGAACTGCTCAACAGCGACGGTCGCGAATACGGCGGCAGCGGATCGGGCAACATGGGAGGTACCGAGGCCCTTGCCGAAAAGACTCATGGGCGGCCCTACGCGCTGCGGCTAACCTTGCCGCCGTTGGGAGCGCTGTTTCTGAAGAGGGCATAGTGTGAATTTTGTAAGTCGAGCGGCGTGCCTTCTTGCTCGTCGGAAACTTTGCTGTCCGAGTTGCTTTAGATGGCTCATCGGCTGCACTCTCAGCGGAAGCTCCGACTTCACTTCTCCAACACCGCGGTATCGCTCTGAGAAGTAGCCATCACCGCTCCTCATGTCGTGCTAGACTCGAAATTGAGTCCACCAACCTTGCGGATGCGCATCCTCACGCGCTACATACTGGGAGAAGTTGTCTCCCACGCCTTGATTGGCGCGGCGGTTTTTACCTTCGTCCTTTTCACGCGCGACCTTGGACGCATACTGGAACTGGTTGTCCGCAACAGCGCGCCTTTACCCAGCATTGCCGAAGTTTTTTTCTATACCGTCCCGGTTGCGCTCACCTACACGATTCCGATGGGTGTGCTGGTCGGGATCCTGATTGGACTCAGCCGTCTTGCCGCCGATAGCGAAATTACTGCCATGCGGGCTAGCGGGCTGGGAGTGTGGACGTTTCTCCGGGTTATCTCAATTTTTGTCGTGGTGGCGTGGCTGCTGGCGCTCGGCAACAGCGTATATCTGGCCCCGCGGTCGCTTGCCGCGTTGGGACAACTGCAAGACAACCTCAAGGGATCGCAGGCGTCGTTCGAAGTGCAGCCGCGCGTGTTCTATGAGGGATTTCCGAAGATCGTTCTGTACGTACAGGACGTCAAGGCGATGTCGGGTGGGGCGCTGTGGAAGGGCGTATTTCTAGCGGACCTGAGCGACCCGGCGGCGCCCCGTATCAGCCTGGCGCGCGAAGGACTGCTGGTGAGCCAGGGGGCCGACCGCTTGGACCTCCATCTGACGAACGGGTCGACTCACGAGACCGACCCCAAGAACCCTGACCAGTATCAGATTTCGACTTTTCAGACGACCGATATCCCGCTTCAGATTCCGGCTTCGCAAAGTGCGCAGGAGCATGAGCCGACTTCGCTACATGAAATGAGAATTGGCGAGTTGCTGCGCGCCGCGAAGGTTGCCGACCCGGTCAACCGGCGCTGGAACATGATCGAGTTTCATAATCGTCTGGCTCTGCCAACGGCTTGCATCGTGCTGGCGCTGGTTGGGATTCCGCTGGGGCTTTCGTCCAAGAAGGGCGGCAAGTCGAGCGGTTTTGTGCTGACGATTCTGCTCGTCTTTCTGTACTATTCCATCTCGTTAATCGGCGTGTCGTTTGCGAAGCAGGGCACACTTCCTCCTGCTGCCGGAGTGTGGCTGGCTGACTTCGTGTTTCTCGTGGGAGGAATTTTTCTGCTCTGGCAGTCCGAGAGGCGTCCGATCGAACTGGCCAGTTTGCGTCTGTGGTTCAAGGAATGGAGACGCAGGGCAGCGGGCTCAAAGGCTTCCGAGACGCAGGCGGGCGATGCGCAGGCACTCGATCTTTCGGTGAATGGCGTCGCGCTCAACGGTGTGGTGGCTCGTAGAGAGCCGCGCCGGACGCAGCGCGAGAGTATCCTGACGCGCTGGCCGCGACGTTGGCGCTTGTTTAATCTTCGCTTTCCGACCATCCTCGACGACTATGTGCTGCGCGATTTTGCGCTTTATTTCTCGATGATTGTCGCCGCCTTTCTTACCTTGTTGCTGGTCTTTACATTGTTCGAGTTGTTGGGCGACATTCTGCGCAACCAGGTTTCGCCGCTGACCGTGGGTGAATACCTGTTGAATGTCGTGCCCTATTTTCTCTACAGCACGACTCCGCTCACCATGCTCCTGGCAGTGCTGGTGACATTTGGATTGCTGCAGCGCTCGAATGAAATCACGGCGATCAAGGCCACGGGCATCAGTCTGTATCGCATCATCATCCCGGTATTGGTGGTTTCGACTCTGGTAGGCGGAGTGCTGTTTTTGTCCGATCAACTCTATCTTCCCTACACCAACAAGCGGCAGGACGCGCTGCGCAACAAGATTAAGGGCAAGCCCGCGCAAACTTATCTGCGTCCCGATCGGAAGTGGATTTTCGGGCAGCATAATGACATTTATTACTACCAGTTTTTCGATCCCGACCGCGATGTATTTGCTGGAGTCACGGTGTTTCAGTTTGATCCCCATACCTTTCAGATCACGCACCGCATCGCCGCCGACCGCGCTCACTGGTCAAGTTCGATGGCGCGATGGGTCTATGAACAAGGATGGGAGCGCAGTCTCAATGGTTCGGCCATCGACAATTACCATAAGTTCGATGCGGAAACTTATCCGGAACTGGCCGAGCAACCGTCTTACTTCAAAAAGGAAATCAAGCAGTCGTCGGAGATGAGTTACGACGAGTTACGACGCTATATACGCGACTTGGAGCAAAGCGGATTTGACGTGGTTCGGTTGCGGGTGCAGTTGCAGAAGAAGTTAGCTTATCCCCTAATCACGTTAGTGATGGCGATGATTGCGATCCCGTTTGCGCTGTCGGCAGGCAAACGGTCGGCGGTTGCTGGTGTCGCCACGGCAATTGGAATCGGCGTCGTCTATTGGACGATTTCTGGCTTGTTCGAAGCAATGGGAAATCTAAGTCAGCTTCCGCCCGCAGTGGCCGCATGGTCGCCGGATCTGGTCTTTGGATTCATCGGCGGCTATCTAATTCTGCGGATGCCCACCTAAGAACTTCCGGGTGATCGAGAAGCAAAACCTTCGATCACCCGATCTCTTATCTCGCGGCCAAGCCGCTGGGCGTTGCTGGCGTAACCACCGTCGACGGATTGCTCATCGAGCCGCTGGTGGTATTCAACGAAAACGCGCTGACGTTATCCGAGTTGCTATTCGATACGAACAAGAACTGGCCGGTGTTATTGACGCTCGGGTGCAGCGCAATGGACACGGGCTGAGATCCAGTAGGTTGCGTCGCAGGAGACTGCGCGGAGAGAGTGCCGGTCGTGGTGTTGACCTTAAATCCAAAAACCTGATTCGATCCGTTGCTGATCGAGTACAGAAAATTGTCGGTCGGATCGAGGACCATGGCGGTCGGATTCTGTCCCGCCGCTGTCGGGGCCACAGGATTGCATGGCGGTTGAGAACACGACTGCAAAAGGGGGGTCATCAGATTTTCCTGAACTTCAGGCAATGTACATGCTGGATTTTGCGTCGTGCAAACCTGGAAGGGATTGATATCGCCGGTTGAACCGTTATTCCCGACGTAGACGAAGACGCCGCCGCTCGCGGTCTGGGAAGACTGGTTGGTGTTCACCGCAATCACAGACACCGGATTCGGTGCGTCGATCTCATACGGCGATAAGATCTGCTCCTGGAAAGTGCCGGACGAACTCAGGGCGTAGACGCTCACGGTATTGTCGTGAGGCGTGCAAACCCCGCTGCAGACATAGATATCTTGATTGTTGGTCACGAAAAGCAATTCCTGCGACGTGGTCGAGCCGGTAGGAGTAAATGTGACGGTGGAAAGCGCCGTCGGAATTTTACTCACGTAGAAGGGGCTTCCCGCCGCCAAGGTCAAAGCTCCCGAACTAATGGTGTAGACCGACACCGAGGGGCAACCAGCGAAGCCTGCGGAGGTCGAACCCGTGAGCGGACAATCAGTGGGTGGAGGAAAATAGCCCGCGGTAATCGCGATTAAGAACTGTCCAGTGGCATCGCGAACGATCGAGACAGGAGTGTCTCCGGTCGTGAGGGTGGCGGCGACAGTCGAGCCTCCCAGGCTTCCATCGGAACCGATCGGGAAAGAATAGATTACGGGCGCGATCATGGCGGAGGAGATGCCTTGGTCCAGTACAAATGCTGTCGCACCCGTTGAGTCGAGCACGATATCCATCGGCGGTCCGCAGGGGCTAGGATTGTTCTGGGTCGGCGCGGTGGGACAGGCACTCGCGTTGGAATTCACCAGGGACAATTCTCCGCTACTGAGATCGATGGAATAGGAGCTGATATTGTTTCCGATGCCGGTGCTGCCCTGGGTGAGGACGTAGAGCAGTCCTGAAGGACGAGAGGAGCTCGTACCGCAGCTCAACAAAAACAGACTCAGGGCACACAGGCCCGCGAGCACAACGATTCCGCCTGATTTCTTCGACATCCACTCTCCAGAAAATCCGCTCTCGGCACACACTTTCGCCGGGTGGGGTAGTCAGCCGCTTCCCGTCCGCTGGCAGTACGCTGCCAAGCATCACGGAGACCGAAGCTGGTGGCTGAAATTAATTTTTGTATCAGGAACGAGCGGGAAGAGCAAACCCTTGCACCGGCAAAACCGCCGGAATCCGGATTTCAATCTCTAATCCACCCTCTTTGCGGTTGGATGCGCGAACTTGTCCGCCATGTAGCCTAATCGCGCGATCGGCAATCGACAGGCCCAATCCCGCGCCACCGGTCCGGTGGTTGCGGGCGTCGTCCAGTCGATAGAAAGGCTCAAAAATCTTGGCGAGCGCTTCGTTGGGAACGCCCGGACCCGAATCCAGCACACGAATTACGATCTCGCCGCCAGTGCCGTTGCCGTTCGCCGCTTGCTGCCGGTCCAGTTGCACCTCAACCGTAGTACCTTCGGCAGTATATCGCGTGGCGTTCCTTACTGCATTCTCAATAGCGCTGCGCAGGAGGTCGGGATCGGCCTCGACCATGAATTCGTCCCTATCGAGTGCGGTTCCGTCGGTGGGAGAGGTGACGCGGCAATATCTTCCCGGAGTCTCGTATTCGGCATCGCGGGCCACTTGTTCGGCCACTTCGCGGAGAGAGAATAGCGTTTTGTGCAGTCCGTCGGTACCAGATTCCAGGCGGGAAATGGTCAGCAGGCGCTGGATCAGCTGATTGAGCCGGTCGGCCTCGAGTTCGATGCGGTGGAGCGACGGTTCAATTTCGGGGGCAGCTTTTTGCCGCGCTAAACCCAGGGCCACGCTGAGGCGGGCGAGTGGCGAGCGCAGTTCGTGCGAAACATCTTTTAACAGGCGCGATTGAGATTCCACCAGTCCTTCAATGCGCTCGGCCATGCGATCGAAGTCGCGCATCAACTCAGTCATCTCATCGCGGCGACCGGTTACAGGAGCGCCCGTACGCGCGCTGAGATTGCCGGAAGCGAGGCTTTGTGCGGCCATGCGCAAACGGGTTACCGGGCTGGTCATGGACCACGCCAGGAAGTAACACATTAGTCCGGAGGTGATGACGGCGATCGCGATGCCGAGTCCCGGAATGTCATGCGGGCCGAAAAACACTCTGGGCCCTGGCGGCAAAACGAGAACCAGGGTGTAGCGTTTGCCGTCAAGAGTCAGGGCCTGACGAATCACGCGGTCGGGAAGAAGATTGTCCATCCACCCGTGATGGCGTGGTGGACCAGCGCGGAGCGGGCTGTCTGGCGGGGGACCGCCGGGGCCGAGATCTTCCATCCGCGGATGGCGTCCAGAAATCTCGTGGCCGGCGGGATCGAAGACCGATGCCCAAACATGTTTTGAGCGCCAGAGTTCTTCGACGTAATCATGAGCGGCGTGTTCGCCTCCGCCTTGATAGGCGTTTACGATTTCCGCGAGAATCTGCGGGCCTTCGCTCTCTATGCCATGCCGAGTCGGGCTCAAGGCAATGGTCACCAGAATCGCCAGCACAACAAAGAGCGCCTGGGCGACCCAGAACGAGAGGAAGATTTTGAGGAAAAGACTTTTCATTTAGAACACGCTTTTCGCTGTTGGCCGTTTGCGAAACCTTGCGAGCAGGCAAAAGCAGCAGCTTATTTTTTTACCTTTGCCGGACGCGCGAACATGTAGCCCACGCCCCGTATCGTCTTAATGTGGTCGCCATCGTCTTCCGAGTCGCCTAGCTTTCGCCGCACTTTGCTGACGTGCATATCGATGCTGCGATCGAAAGGCATGAACTTACGGCTGAGGACGGCATTCACCAGGCGTTCCCGGGTCACGACTCGCCCCGCCTCGCGCAATAGAACTTCGAGCAGATTGAATTCCACCGAAGTCAGATCGACGGGCTGCCCGTTACGTTGCACGCTGCGGGTTGCCGGATCGAGCTCAACGTCTCCAACGCTCAGAACCTCGGGCACCGCATCGGCGGCCTTTACTGGTTTGGTTCGCCGCAGAATCGCACGGATGCGCGCGACAAGTTCACGCGGATTGAACGGTTTCGGTAAGTAGTCGTCCGCGCCAATCTCCAATCCGACAATGCGATCGACATCTTCTCCGCGCGCCGTCAGCAGGAGCACAGGAATCTTCGAGACGCTCCGAATGCGGCGCAAAACTTCGAAACCGTTAATTCCAGGGAGCATGACGTCAAGTACTACCAGCGAGTACTCGTTCGTGAGCGCCTGCTGCAGGCCCTGTTCCCCATCATGCACAGCCTTCAGGCTGAAACCCTCGGCGGTCAGATACTCCTGCACCAGCCCGCAGAGTTCGACGTCGTCATCTACTACCAGCACGTGATCCATTCTTCTATTCATGTAACACCTTTGCCGCGCCTCGCGGGGTAAAGATTTGTGATTTGTGGACGCCGTCGGCTCTTCGCTCGTCCATCTCGGCTTCTGGCAAAGAGCGAACGACGGGCAGCAATAAGCAGCCTTGCTCCTTTACAAAACTTTACCGCGGTTGACTGACTCTTTACCTCTAATTTTCGCGAATCGTGTTCTTATCTGCATAGTTGTTCGGGTGCACCCGAAGCCCTGGCATTCGGAAGAGAGTCAGGGCAACTACCAGGTTGAGAGCAAGAAACGCTTTCGATCTCACCAGAGTTTCAAAAGGAGTTTCAATGAAATCCACTCGTACTCGTATTCTCACTATCGGCGCCGCGGTTATGTTAGCGGTCGCGATCGCGGCGGCACAAGGCCCGCACGGCCCCGGCGGTCCCGACGGCGACTTTGGACACATGCTGGGCTTTTTCACCGACTATCTGGACCTCAGCAGCGCGCAGCAAGATCAAGTCAAGGCGATCTGGGACAAAGAGAAGCCGACGCTGCAACCGCTGATACAACAGATGCAGCAGAATCATGCAGCCATGCGCGCCCTCGAACAGAGCGGTCCGTTTGATGAGACCAAGACCCGTGCCCTGGCGACCGCCAACTCGCAGACGCAGATTGAATTGGAAGTGCAGCATGCCCGCATCAAGGCTGAGATGATGCAGGTTCTGACAGCCGATCAGAAAACAAAGCTGGCAAACTTCGAAGCTAAGCGCGAAGCGCGGATGAAGCAGAAAGCACCGCCTGCGCCACCCGCGGACTAAGTTTCGGAGAGACGGCTGTGGGCCAAAGTCTATCGAGCCGGTAAATTTCTCTCCAACCCGGGCGAGGAGCGGAACCTCCAACTTCTTTCTTGCCCGGCATTTTTACTCGGCGCCCGAAATCGGAATTGCCGAGTGAGGAAGCCGAATGGAACGCTTGCTCTACTCCGGATTAATGTTCGCCGCCGGAATGCTCTCCCTCTGGACCGGCGTGCTGCTCACCGCAACCTTGATCGCGCTCGCGCCTGCGCTAAGAAAATCGTCATCCAGCGCTGCTACAATCTCATCTACTAGAGGTCGTGATCGAACGGTCCGCGGGTTGGCGGACCGTCGGTCGATGCAGAGGTTGACGCAGAGCCGTCTGTCGCATCATGGTGCCGAAAAATCTACGTCCGCTCGTACCCTATCTCAAACGTTATCGTAGTGGCCTCATCTGGGGTGGAGTTTGCGTCTTATTCAACAACGGCGTCTGGATCCTCTTTCCGCAAGTACTGCGCCGCGCCATCAATGATCTGCACAACGGAGTCACCCGCCAAAAACTTCTTACTTACGCGCTGCTCATTATTGGCATCGCGCTGATCAAGGGCATCTTCCAATTCCTGACGCGCTGGGTCGTCATCGGAATCTCCCGCGACATCGAGTTCGATCTACGCAACGATCTTTTCGCCCACCTCGAGCGCCTGAGCTTCTCCTACTACCAGAAGAATCGCACCGGCGATATCATGGCCCGCGCTACCAACGATCTTAACGCCGTCCGTATGCTGCTCGGCCCGGCGATTATGTACTCCGCGAATACGCTCGTCTTCACTGCCGGAGCGCTGGGATTCATGCTGGCAATCAGCCCCAAGCTCACGCTTTACGCCTTTCTGCCGCTGCCCATCACGAGCATCGTGATTCAGTATTTTGGACGCCGCATTCACGAGCGCTTCGAGCGTATACAGGCCATGTTCTCGGACATCTCGGCGCGGGCGCAGGAAAATTTCTCGGGAGCCCGCGTCATTCGAGCCTATATCCAGGAACAATCGGAGATCGCCGCTTTCGAAAATGCGAATCAGGAATACATCCGGCGCAGCTTGGGCCTGGTTCGGTTGATGGGGATGTTGTGGCCTACGCTGGAACTCATGCTGGGCGCGGCGGTGGTCATTGTGCTCTGGCTGGGCGGACGCGAAGTTCTGCAAGGCAAGATGAACGTCGGCGATTTCGTCGCCTTCAACACTTATATGGTGCAATTGACCTGGCCGGTCATCGCACTGGGATGGGTAATTAACATCTTCCAACGCGGCACGGCAAGCATGGTGCGAATCGAAGAAATCCTAAGCCAGCAGCCTGAGATCGTGGATGAGACAGGCATCGATCGCTCTACTGATCGAGTCATAGGGCCATCCATGATCGGATCGTTGAAAGGCCAAAACCCTCCAACCTCGGATTTAGATCTCGAAGCCCCCGATTTTCTGGGCGCAATCGAATTTCGCAATTTGAACTTTGCTTATAACGGAGTCCCGATTCTCAAAGACATCAACCTGCGCATTCCCGCTGGATCGAGCCTTGCGATCGTGGGCCCTACGGGCTCGGGCAAGACTACGCTGGTGAACCTGATTCCCCGGACGTATGACGCCGCGGCTGGCGCGGTTCTGATCGACGGGCGTCCGATCCGCGAGTTCCCTCTCGACACGCTACGGCGTCACATCGGATTCGTGCCGCAGGAAACTTTTCTCTTCAGCGACACCATCCGGGAAAATATCGCTTTCGGAGTGTCTCAGGAAAATGGCGAAGCCTCGCTGGACGAAATCAAGGCCGCCGCGCAAGCGGCCAACATCGCACACGACATCGAAAGCTTCCCCGAAGGCTATGACACGATGGTTGGGGAGCGCGGCATCACGCTCTCCGGAGGCCAGAAGCAGCGCACGGCCATCGCCCGCGCCCTGCTGCGCAGCCCACGCATTCTGGTGCTCGACGACGCGCTTTCGAGTGTCGACACGCATACGGAGGACAAGATCCTCAACCACCTGCGCGAGATCATGCGCGGACGAACCACCATCTTCATCTCCCACCGGGTTTCGACCGTGCGCAATGCCGACTCAATCGCCGTCCTGCACCAGGGAAAGATCGTCGAACAAGGCACCCACGACGAACTAATCGCGCGCAATGGCTATTACACCGACCTTTATAACAAGCAGTTATTGGAAGAAGAGCTGGCCGAGGTCTAAGTAATCGTTGGCCGGCGGAGGGCCAGTAACGGTCGACGATTCACGTGCGGCGGACCGGGCCAGCAAAAACATCGGATCATTGAGCGATCGAACATTGAGCGATCGAACATTGAGCGATCGGATCATTAAGCGATCGAATGATCGGGTGATTAAGAGTCAAAAGCAGCATCCGAGCAGCCGATGGTTCGACGATGGTTCAATGTGACCTAAGTCACAAAGGTTTACTAACAATTTACATTCGTACAACCCCGCAAAGAATATCTTGATCAGACTAGAGGAAGCATTGATAATGCTTCCACGTTCCCTAACAACTTCAGCCGTGCCACGGAGTGACCATGCGACGTTCGCCTGCGGTGTGTATGTCCTCGTCTCGTCTCTCGAGCCTCTTGCTTTGTCTGCTGAGTCTATCGACTTTGAGCTTTGCTGCCGCGGGAGACCGGATCACTGGCGCAATAGTTACAGATCAAGCGGTTGCCTTACCGCGGAGTCTGCATGCCAAGGCACAGCCGCAATACGATCGCGGCCCCGTCGATCCATCAAAACAGTTGAGTTACATCACGATCTTGACCTCCCCTTCACCAAGTCAGCAACGCGCCCTGAGTCAATTGCTCGCGCAACAACAGGACAGGACCTCATCCAACTATCACAAGTGGCTTACCCCCCAGCAGTATGCTGAGCGCTTTGGGCTTAGCGCGAACGACTTCACGAAAATCGCCGAATGGCTTAAGTCGCAGGGGTTCCAGATGTTAAGTGTCGGGGGTGGTCGAAACTCAATCATTTTCAGCGGGACTGCGGCTCAGGTCCAAGCCGCCTTTGGGACCGAAATCCATGCGTATCAGATTAACGGCGAAGAGCACTTCTCAAATTCTACGCCGGTCATGATTCCATCCGCGCTGCGGGGAATCATTACAGCTCTAATCGGGTTGCATGATTTCAGAGAGCAACCGGCCAATCGAGCGATGCGCTCAGTCTCGACAAGAGACCCACTCCGCGACTATTACGACGGCAACTATATCTTTCCAAATTTTCTTGCTCCCGACGATATTGCAACCATATACGACATCGCCCCGCTCTATAAGGCATCAACTCCCATCGATGGCACCGGCCAGCAACTGGCGATTGTCGGACAAACCGATATTTATCTGGCCGATATTAACGATTTTCGAGCCGGTTTCAATCTTTCCCAAATTCCCTTTTCCCAAACTCCTACGACGGGATCGTGCACGGTCGATGCGAACGGGATCGTGATTTCCCCTTGCACCACAACCAACTTCGCTTATGTTCTAGTGGGAACGGACCAAGGAATTTCGCCGGGGGACTTGGGTGAGTCGGATCTTGACATTGAGTGGTCGGGCGCTGTCGCCCGCAACGCTCAGATTGTGTTCGTCAACGGCGAGACATCGGGCGGCGTGATTGATGCGCTCATAGCAGTTATCAACCCGCCCAGCGGCCCGCCGTTGGCTCCGGTTGTAAGCATGAGTTATGGCGAATGCGAACTCTTCGACGGGGCCGATCTGGAATCTACCTTGCAGCAGGGCAACGTGGAGGGAGTCACGATTGTGAACTCTTCTGGTGACGTCGGATCGGCTTCTTGTGACCGCGACCCCAGTACCAACCGGCCATTTGCAGGGGCGCAATACGGGTTGGCGGTTAGTTACCCTGCTAGCAGCCAATACGTTACAGGAGTCGGTGGGACAGCCATCTCGCTGGCGAACGATTCCTATCCCAGCCCTTCGCCCTACTGGAGCACCACCTTAGGCCAGAACGGAGGGACCGCAGTCAGCTACATTCCTGAGATTCCTTGGAATGACGATGAAGAACTAGCGTTGTATTGTCACTCGCCGGCCCACGGCGACACTTTCTGCAGTCAAGGCGGGCCAAAAGCCGTGGCAGGATGGACTAAGCTCACATCTACCGCGACCGCCTCCCAGGTGCAAAGCGATATATGGATTTCTATGGGCGGCGGCGGCGCTAGCAACTGCTGGTATGAAACCGCGCAGGGTGTTTGCTTGGGCGCCGGACCAGGGCCGACCGGGGGCGGCTTTGCTCAACCAGCGTATCAGAAGGGGCTGTCGGTGACGGGCGCTCCTGCAGGAGTACGGTGGGTTCCCGATGTTTCGATGCTAGCCTCGCCAGATTTTCCTGGGTACATCTTTTGCACCCAGCTTTCCGAGCTCAATGAAAACGGTTCGGGAAGCAGTTGCGCTAGCGGTATTTTTGTCGCCGTCGATACCTACGCCTCTCTGGTCGGCGGGACCTCTGCTTCGTCTCCCGTCTTTGCTGGCATCATCACTCTTTTGAACCAGGATGCGATGCTGAACGGCATCCCTGGCGCACCCGGCCTTGGAAACATCAACCCGGCACTTTACAGCCTCGCGGCCACGAAGCCGAATGCGTTTCACCAGGTCACCAACGGCGACAATATGGTCTATTGTCAGGTGGGACTGCCAACAGGGTTTCCGACCAATGTCGTGTGCCCCTCGGCAGGGGTCTTCGGTTTCGAAGCTTCGAACAAAGATTCCGCGACTGGATATAACCTAGTTACCGGTCTAGGGTCAGTCGACGCCAATAACCTGCTCACTGCCTGGATTGAAACTCAGGCTTTTACGCTCGCCGCCTCTCCCACAACGGTTTCGATTTCGCAGGGCGGGACCGCTGGGGTCACTACAATCACAGTTAGCGATTTAAACGGGTTTGCCGGTAGCGTCACTCTCGCTGCTTCGAACCTCCCGACCGGTGTAACCGCGTCATTCGGAACAAATCCCACAACTTCGACCAGCACCCTCTCGCTGACGGCTAGCGGCGCGGCTGCGGTGGGAACCTCGACCATAACTGTTACCGGTACGTCAGGTAGTTCGACCGCGACTACTACGGTTTCTCTTCAGGTAGCGGCGGGACCGAGCTTCTCGCTCTCGGCAAATCCTGCAAGCGTGACCATCACTCCGACACTACCGGGCAAAACGAGCGTTATCACGGTCACCGACGCGGGCGGATTCACGGGCAACGTGACGCTCGCGGCTTCTGGGTTGCCGACGGGTGTGACGGCTGCGTTTAGTCCGAATCCAACGAGCGGGACCAGCACTCTGACACTGACGGCGAGCGGATCGGCCTCCGCGGGAAGCGCAACTGTGACCATCACGGGCACATCCGGGAGCCTGACGGCTACCACCACGATTGCGCTCACTGTCACTCCGGCACCGAGCTTCAGCCTTTCGAACTCGGGCGGCGTGACCCTCACGCCTGGCATCACCAATACCGGGACCAGCACGATTACGGTGAACGACCTCAACGGATTCACCGGCAGCGTGACTTTGGGAGCGTCCGGCTTGCCTACCGGCGTTACCGCGGCGTTCGGAACGAATCCCACAACCACAACCAGCGTTCTGACCCTGACGGCAACTGGCTCGACCGTCCCTGCAACGGCTACGGTCACGATTACCGGCACGTCCGGCAGTCTGAACGCGACGACTACGGTCGCGCTAACCGTGAATCAGAACTTTGCATTATCGACGCCGACGACACCGGCGACTGTGCTCTCCGGAGAAACGGCTACCTCAACCTTCAACGTAACTGCGACCAATGGCACGACATTCACAAGCGCGGTCACCTTCGCCTGTAACGGACTGCCGGACGCGACGGTGACCTGCTCCTTCAGTTCGATCGCTGCGGGCTTACCCTCCCCACAACCGGTCACGCTCACGATTAACACGACCGGTCCGAACAACAGCGGGGGCGCGAACAAACTTAAGCGGCGTGCCGATAATCGTATGCCGTGGCTGCCCCTGACGTTACCGCTCGCCGGGATCGTCATGGTGGGCTTCGGCGGACGCAAGATGTCGAAGCACGTCATGATTGGCGCGCTCTGCATGGTACTCGTGCTTCTCGGGCTGCTGGTCGCCTGCGGAAGTAGCAGCGCGCCCGCGGTGGGAGTTAGCGTGAGTCCTTCGGCGTCGACTTTGTTTCCGAATGACGCGGCTGATAGCTGGCCGCCGCAGACGGCCACCTTTAACGCAACGGTGACGAACACTACGAATACGGCAGTGACGTGGTCCGTGTCTCCGTCGACGGCGGGGACGATTACGTCGGGCGGCGTGTATACGGCCCCGACAATTGTCGCCGGACTGCCGGGGAGCGCGACGATCACGGCAACGTCCGCAGCGGATACGAGTAAGAGTGCATCCGCGACAGTGACGATCACACCGTCGACCGTGCCCGGAATGTACCCAATCACAGTCACGGCAACTGAAGGCACGGTCCCGCACACGTCAAGCTCGACCACGCTCACGGTGCAGTAGAAGGTTGACTCGGTTCGGCTGCAGGGCGCGGATCAAATCCGCGCCCTTTCTGTTTGGGGATTGCTCTACCGGTGGGAACTCAACCTGATAAGGGGCGTTGATTCGGACGACACAGCGGCACAAGTAAACGAGTAAATCAGGCGTCAACCTAGTCGTCGTCCGGATCGGTCGGCGGTCTTTTATCGTTAAGAAAGTCCTTCGCCTTCAGGTCCGAAGGAATCGTCTGAAAGGTAATCGGGGGCTGGGAATAGTTGAAGCAATCGGAGAGGTCATCGGCGGCAGCGTCCGCATAGCCGAGCGAGGGCAGACCGAACGTGGATTCGATGAACTTCAGAATGCTGCCGAAGTCGTGTTGATTTTTCGAAATGTATCCGGCTTTCGCATATGGAGAAACCACAATCAGGGGCACGCGAAAGCCGTAGACGTAGCCGCATCCCCACTGCGCGCAATCGACTAGAACCTGTGGCGGAGGGACGTGATCAAACCACCCTCCCCAATCGTCCCACATGATGAAGATGGCGGTGTCGGCCCAATAGGAACTGTTGCCGATGGCATTGACGACTGACGCGACCCAGGACGGGCCGGATCCGTCGTTATAACCGGCATGATCCGATTCCTGGCCGCTCGGAATCACCCAACTCACATCCTGAAGCTGGTTGTTCGCTACATCGGTGAGAATTTGTTTCTCATTGAGGACGACATTGTTGGTCCAGTCCGATCCTGCACAGGCGAGGCCGTCCTCTGTCTGTTGCGCTCCGCACATATGAGCAATCGCCTCGGGGCCGACCCAGATTGCCGACGCCGAATGCGGAGCAACGCCAGGGGTGTAGTAGCGCCAGGTGAGGCCTGCGCTTTCGAGGAGGTCGGTCAAAGTCTGATGTTCGAAGCAGGGATAAATGGGCTGGTTGGAGTCTTCGCTGCCGTTCGGGTCGATCAGCGTGACGGTGGATCCCGCAGGAGCGTCGCATCCGGCATTCGGCGGACCGTTCGTGATCGGATTCTCCGCGGCAAAGAGGTTGCTGCCAACGCTGGGCGCCGATGTTCCGGAGAGAAGGAATTGATGTGCCGGCATGCTCGGACCCTGATTGGTCTGAAACATGTGATCCGCGAAGGTGTACTGCTCGGCAAGAGCGAAGTAGGGCTGCACCTGGCCTGGATCGACATACGCGAACGTGCAGTCTACTTGACCCTGCGGACAAGGAACCGGATTGAGGTCAGCGCCATTCATCTGGCATTGTCCCTGGGAATTTAACTGGCACTGCAGGGTGAAGGCGTCGTGTCCATGCCCCGGATTGTAAGTCGCGTCGAGAGCGGTCTTTTGCAGCTGAATTGTGTTGCCTTGCGAGTCCAGGCCGCTCTGGGCAATTTCGGCGCCCTTGGCGATCAGATTCTGATCCTGAAAAAGGTTGTCGGTAGAACGGTTCTCCTGAACAATCAGCACCACATGTTTAATGACTCCCGGCGGAGGGGGAGTATGAGTCTGAGTGCCGCTCGTGCCGCCACACCCGTTGAAGGTGAGCAGAATGCCGCCCAGCGCCAGAATCGCAATTGCCAACAGTGAGACGCGAAACTTCATTGCAGCCAGAACCTCGATGGTCGAAATTCTAACGATTAATTTCCCCGATGCGTGGCCGAACTGAGAATTGTGGGGCAATCCATTTGGATGCGTTGGACGAAGCAGTTTGTCGCTTGCTTAGTCTGTAGGGAGGCGAATGTGTGATCGAACGTCGGAATTAAATCTATCAACACATTTATTTATATTAACTTATGCGTTGATTCATAATGTTTTAGATTACCGAAGAGAGGCTGCTGTCGAGGACGATCGGGGTCGAACTTTCGGGGGTTAACGTGATTGAATTGGTCATTGTGCCAGACATCAGCGGAGGGGTGGCTCGCGCCTCGCTCATGAGTCTGCGCCTGTCTTGACTTCGAAAACCAAGGATGAAATTATTATTTGGTTGAGCGGATCGCAGTCTTACCCGCAGCCTCGACGTTGTTCTTGCCCTCATCCGCATTGATTCACTCTTCATAGCAAAATGTGCCTTTTGCACATGCGGAAGCGCTAAGAGGATACCCGTCGTGAAGACCAACAGACTCAGCAAATTTGATACTAAGACTTTCCTTTCGACCATCGACGGCGGCAGGAAGATCGTGGCTTTCCCTAAGAAGCAGGCGATCTTCGTTCAGGGTGATCCGTCCGACGCCGTTTTTTACATCCAGCAAGGAAAGGTAAAGCTAACGGTCGTTTCGCAGAGCGGGAAAGAAGCGACCATAGGCATTCTGAGTCCAGGAGATTTCTTCGGGGAAGGATGCCTCACTGGGCAAGTTCTCCGCCTGTCCTCCGCGACCGCGATGACCGATTGCTCCGTGATGAAGATCGACAAGAAGTCCATGATTGAGGTGCTCCACCGGGAGCAGGCCCTTTCCGATATGTTCGTGGCATATTTGCTGGCACGGAACATTCGATATGAAGAGGATTTAGTTGACCAGCTTTTCAATTCCAGTGCAAAGAGACTTGCCCGGGTTTTGCTGTTGCTCGCTCACTTCGGCAAGGACGGAAAGCCCGAATCTGTAATCCCCACGATCAGTCAGGAGACGCTGGCGGAGATGGTGGGCACAACTCGCTCGCGGGTGAGTTTTTTCATGAACAGGTTCAGACAGATGGGCTTCATCGAGTACAACAGCGAAGAATTGCAGGTTCATAGTTCGCTGATCAATGTAGTTCTCCACGACTAGCTCCGATCCCACAAATAAAGCCACCAAACAGCAATGAGCAAATCAAGCCCTTGCTGGGTCTAATCCGGCGAGCGGGGTTTCACGGGACTTCTGGTCTTTTGCGAGTAATCGGCGATCTCGATGCGGTTCATTGCGGGGTCGGCCGCTGGTAAGGGAACACTTTTCGCCCGGAGCAGCACCGCAAGTCGGACAGCTGATAGCGAGTACCTTTTTCGGGTTGAGGTCCTTCTTCATGGTGGCCGGTGGAATCGTAGCACCCGTCTATTTAAATCGTCGGTACGCCAGCGCACGCCGGGTTTTACGAAAAGCAATGACGGGCGTAACGATGCCCGGTGAGTCAGCGTCCCTGGCCTGCGGCTTCTCTCACCATCCCAGTAGGGGCTTGGCTGGCATCCTCGTTCAGATGCACCTTGCGGAGGTTTTTACGAAATAGGTCATCAAGTTTGCCGTGGTGCTCGGAGGACCACGGCAATTCCAGTCCCGGTGTGAAAGGTCACGCCATCGCAGGAGGAGCATCCCCTCTAACCGGGCAGTCCCCGACTTTTGCAGGAATTACCGGATGCGGTTTCTTCACACCCACAGTTTCCGCAGGCCGATTCAAGGATGACAGCCCGGTGGAATCGCTCTTGACTCCCTCGTATAATCACGACATATGAACGGAATCATCCTGCGTGTTCTGTGCTCCATCCTTGTTGCAGCCCCTCTTCTTTGTCGGGCTCAAGCGACGGCACCCAGCGAAAAAGTTCCAGTTATGCAAGGCGATGCTGGTCCCTGTTCCTTAGAACTCACAGTGCGTGGCGCGGACGGAAAAGCTGTTTACGCTGCCACGGTGAAGGTTCATATCAAGTATGGCTTTGGTGGAATACGGCGGCTCGATCTTGAAGCTGGAACCAACTCCGAGGGGAAAGTAAGGTTCGACGGAATCCCCGCAAAAGTGCAGCGACCTCCGCTTGAATTTCATGGGTCGAAGGATGAGTTGACGGGTATCGCGAGCTTCGATCCGTCCGCCGAATGCCACGCCCAACGCGACCTCACGTTGCAGAAGCCGCAAGCGCCTGACGGCCACTGACGGACTGTGGCTGAATGTACTTTGTTTGTTGGCTTCTTCATCCCGAACATTCTGAGGGTTGCTGAGACGACCGCTAGAAGTTGCTTACAAAAGTGTTGGCAGACTGTGAGAGCTTCGTTTTACGGACCTAGAGCAGGTGGTGGGCGGTGCAGGACTCGAACCTGCGACCTCCTCGGTGTAAGCGAGGCGCTCTAACCAACTGAGCTAACCGCCCTGACAGTGCGGATGATTGCGTCGATCGAATTTGCAGCGATCCAATTTCGGCGATCTGCCGGCGTCTCGCGCACAACCCGCGAGACTTATGCTGAGGATACTGGAGGCTTCCCTGCTGGTCAAACTGCGCCGCTAAAATGGAGACAGCCCGGTCGGGCTGCTACACTTTCTTAGTGCGGAAGCTCATCGTAAACGCGGATGACTTTGGTTTGACCGGTGGCGTCAATCGCGGCATTGTGGAGTGCCACAACGCGGGCGTGGTGACGTCCACGACGCTGATGGCGAACGGAGCCGCGTTTGACGATGCAGTAAGAGCCGCACGTTCAGCGCCCAATTTGTCCGTTGGTTGCCACGTAGTGTTGGTGGATGGAACACCTGTATCGCCGCCCGACGCCGTCGATACGCTGGTCGCGATTCGATCGGCCAAACCTGGAGATTTCTATTCCAGCTTGTCGGCGTTTGCCGCGCGCGCCATGCTGGGAGGCTTTGATCAAGATCAACTGGTATCAGAAATTACGGCGCAGATCCGCAAATTGCAGTCCGCGGGAGTGAAGGTCACGCACCTCGACTCGCACAAACATGCGCATATGTTTCCGGAGATTCTAGCCGCGCTCATACGGGCGGCTCGCATCTGTGGGGTACGTGCGGTCCGGAATCCGATTGTCCCAGTAAAAGCGCTGCCTGCCAAGCTCTTCAAAGGCAAACGCGATTTGTGGAAGCGCTATAGCCAGGTGCGAGTTCTGCATACTTTCTCCGGGCAATTTCAGCAGAAGACGAAGCGCGCGGGATTGATTTCTCCGGACGGCGTGATCGGAGTGATCGAGACGGGCACGGTCGACGCGGCGTTGCTGCGCCAGACGATCGTCAGCCTGCCAGAGGGAACGTGGGAACTGGTCTGCCATCCGGGCTTTAGCGACGCAGACCTGGACGCCGTGCACACGCGCTTGCGGGTGTCCCGTGAAGAAGAGCGAGCGATCTTGGTTTCGCCGGAATTTCGCCAGTTTCTCGAAGAGCAGAAAATTCAGGTGATCAGCTACCGGGAATTGATCGAGGAAACGAGCGGTAAATCACGAACCAAGGCTGCTCCTTAGAGCGCGACCCTGAGATCTAGACCGGGAACTGGACCGCGGTTGGCAAGTCTTAGGAGGTGGCAGGTTCCGAAAGTAGTGCTGCCCTCGTTACTGCCCACGGCTCACTTTATAATGCCGAGTGCTGTCCGCCCGCGTTATGATCGCTGCAGCCAACATCAACAAAAGTTATGCCAGAGAACACAGAACCTCGCCTCACGGTTGATCTACCGGTGCGCATATGGGGAATGAGCGCCGACGGGCGGCCTTTCTCACAACACGCGCGCGCCCACAACATCAGTTCCGAAGGCGCGCTGGTTTCGGGTATCGACAGTGAATTGAAGGTCGGTGACATCATCGGGGTGCAGTGCGACGAGAAGAAGACGCGCTGCATCGTGGTGTGGGCGATGAATACCGGTCCGGTCAAGAAAAACGAGGTTGGCATCAAGCTCGTGGCCGATCAGGAATGCCCGTGGAAGAACTATCTGCCGATGGAGGGAGCGACAGTCAGTATATCGGCGTCCAACCGGCGGCGTTGGCACCGGCACAAGATTTCGTTGCCGCTGGAAATTCGGGACGAGCGGGTGAACTCGCCGAGCCGAATTAGCGCGACCGATGTGAGCGGCAATGGATGTTACGTGGAGAACATGCTGCCGTTTCCGCTAGGCACGGTGCTGCGACTGGACTTCTGGCTAGACTCCGAGCACATCAAGATTACGGCCGTGGTTCGGACGTGCGACCCCGGCGTCGGCAACGGAATCGAGTTCACGGGAATGCCGGCCGAGGCCAAAGAACGAATGCAATCGTATCTCGACGCGATTGACCCCCAAATGGGAGTTTCGGCGGCTAAAGGAAAGTAGTTCGCTGAGAAACTACAGCGAATGCTCGGCATACCGAGCAATTACAATCGCGCGGATCAATCCCCCCATCGTAAATTCGCGGGCCTCGATTGAGGCGGGCATCTGCAATTCGCGCAAGGTCGATGAAGTGACTGGACCAATCGAAGCGAACTGAATCTTCTTGAGTGCCGTCGGGCGCATGTTGCCCAACAACTCCGCAAAATTCTTGACTGTCGATGAACTGGTGAAGGTCACTACATGCGGACGCCGGTCTGCACTCTTCATCAGTACGCGCAAACGGTCACGCGACTTCTCCGGCACCACGGTTTCATAGGCTTCGACCACGTCGACGTGAGCTCCGGCTGCACGCAACTCGTCGGGAATGACGTCGCGCGCAACTTTCGCTCGTATGAGCGCGACGCGCTTCCCATTGACTTGATCACGTAACCCCTTCACTACCGATTCGGCGACGTACTCTTCCGGCATCATTTTGACTTTAAGGCCATGCTTCACAATCGCCTGTTTGGTGGCAGGACCGATGGCGGCAATCTTCAATAGTTTGAGACTGCGCAGCGACACGCGAAGTTTGCGGACACGCTTCCAGAGGGCTTCAACCCCGTTCACGCTGGTGAGGATCAGCCAATCGTAGGTCTTGATATTCTTCAGAACGTCATCGAGCTCGGCATACGATTGCGGTTTTTGAATCTCGATGAAGGGAATCTCTATGACGGACGCACCTAGGCGACGCAGTTCGGTGGACAGAGCGCCAGCCTGATGTTTAGCGCGTCCGACAAGGATTCGGGTTCCGGCGAGGGGGCGTTTTTCATTGGGCTTGGGCATCGGGAGCTTGATTGTAATGATTCTGCTCGAACCTTAGAACTCTAGCATTTCTCGCGCAGAAGCCGAGGAACCGGAATTTTTCGCTGCGCTCTGCATGACGAAGTTTCGATTTTAAGGCAGCTGCGGCAGCGCGAAACCTTCGCCGTAGACCTCTTCGAGAATAACATCGCCGCCGCGGCGGAGAAGCGTTTCGCCGACTTCTTCGCCAAGGCGAATGGGATCGTCACCCTCGCGCGTTTCGCGCAAGATCTTGGTTCCGTCGGGATGGGCAACCAGACCGTTCAAACGAATGCGTGTTCCGTGGACCTCGGCGAAGGCTCCGATGGGAACCTGGCAACCGCCGCCCAGTTTATTCAGCAGGGCGCGCTCGCAAGTTGTCGCAGCGCGGGCAGCAGCATCGTCCAGAAACGCGAGAAGAGTGCGGGTCGCGGCGTCGCCGTTGCGAATCTCAATTCCCAAGGCGCCTTGTCCAGCCGCCGGCGTCATGATTTCCGCCGAGATCACCTGGCGGACAAGTTGCGTTTTGCCGAGGCGGTTCAGTCCGGCGGCGGCGAGGATGATGGCGTCGTAGTCTCCCGCTTCGAGTTTGCGCAGGCGCGTGTCAACGTTGCCGCGTAGAGGATGGATTTGCAAATCCGGGCGCAGAGCTTTCAACTGGGCCTGGCGGCGAAGGCTGCTGGTGCCAACATTCGCGCGCTGCGGCAGGGCCTCGATATTGGCGAAATGCACCGAGCAAAAAACGTCGCGGGGATTTTCACGCGCTGTGATCGCGGCGATCTCGAAATCGCTGGCGAGTTCCGTGGGAAGGTCCTTAAGGCTGTGCACTGCGAGGTCGACTCGATTCTCGATCAGGGCTTCTTCGATTTCCTTGGTGAACATGCCCTTGGTGCCGACCTTCGCTAGCGCGACGTCGGTAATTTTGTCTCCCGTAGTCTTGATAATCTCCAGCTCAACGGTGTGCCCCTGCGTTCGCAGCAGGTCGGAGATGTGATGGGCTTGCCAGAGAGCGAGTTGGGATCCTCGGGAACCGACGCGTAAACGGGCCATTAGTGATGGATTCCTTTCCCGGAGTTAGTTCCACGACCCGAGCGCCCGGCACCGACTCCTTTTTCGTCATCCTGCAAATTGAAGAGACGTCGCACAAGGTCGATGACCGTAGTCGATTCGGGATCGCGAGCGGCGGTCTTGAGCGTGCTGATCGGTGTGTGCATGATTTTGTTGACGATGCCTCGGGTGAGCGCTTCGATCGCCAGTTCCTGATCGGTGGTCATAGAGCCCAGACGTCCGCGGACTCGATCCATCTCGGCCTGGCGGATGGTTTCGAGGTGATCCTGCAGGCTGACAATCGTGGGAACGACATCCAGTGTTTGCAGGCGGGCGTGGAATTTATCAACTTCACCGTTGACGATCGCCTCGGCTTTTTCGGCTTCGACCTTGCGGTCAGCGACGTGCGAACTGACGGCCTGTTGCAGATCATCGATATCGTAGACAAAGAGGCCGTCAACTTTGTTCATCTCCGGATCGACATCGCGAGGGACGGCGATATCGATGAAGAACATGGGCTTGTTCTTGCGCAGCGCCATGAGCTTCTCGCCATGTTCGCGCTTAAAAATGAAATTGGGCGAACCAGTCGAGGTGATTACGATGTCGGCGCGATCGCAGGTGTCGTAGAGACGATGAAATTCGATGGCCTGCCCTTCAAACTTTTGCGCGAGCCGGATCGCACGGTCGTAGGTGCGGTTGGCAACGAAGAGAGAAGCCGCTCCGTGTGCCAGCAGATGGCGCGCCGCCAATTCGCTCATCTTGCCTGCTCCGACAAGGTAGACGCTCTTGCCATTCAGGCTGCCGAAGATTTTCTTGGCGAGTTCGACGGCGACGGAGGCGATTGAAACAGAGGAGGATCCAACGGCGGTCTCGGTGCGGACACGCTTGGCCACCGCGAAGGCGCGGGTAAGCAACTGGTCGAGTTGAGCACGGACAGCTCCCACGGCGCGGGCAGTCGCATAGGCTTCTTTGACTTGACCCAGGATTTGCGGTTCGCCGACGACCATGGAGTCGAGGCTGGCAGCGACGCGAAAGATGTGGCGGATGGCTTCATCCTCGCGAAATTCGTAGAGGTGAGTCTCGAAGGGGCTGAGATCCGTCTCAAAGTATTCGCAGAGAAATTCGCGCAGATCGCCGGTGCCGTTCTTCATATTGGCAATGAATTCGACCCGGTTGCAGGTCGAAACGATCATGCCTTCGGCAACGGCAGGATGCTCGGACAGACGCTTGCACGCTTCCGGCAGGCGCGATTCGGGGACGGCGAGCCGTTCCCGCACCTCGACCGGTGCGGTCTTGTGATTAACGCCGATGAGTTGGAATCTCATGAGGCGATGAACCTGTGCATTCCGCTGAAATAGTTAGCGGCCCAGGCGACGATCGCCGCGGCGAAGGCAGCGCTGGCCAGCCAGGCGGCGCGGCGTCCTCGCCATCCGGCGGTCAGGCGCGTGAAGACCATCAGCAAATAGACTGCCCACATCAGCACCGACAGGAGAATCTTCGGGTCGGAAAAGTCAACTCGCCCGTACGTCGATTCAGCGACTACGGTGCCGGCGAGCAGTCCGAGGGTCATGAATGGAAATCCCAGCATCAGCGATTTGTAACCAATGTCGTCAATAACCTGAAGCGAGGGCAGGCGCGAGAACATTCCGCTACGACTCTTCGATTTCAGGGCGCGTTCCTGTATCAGGTAGAGAATGCTGGCGCCGAAGCTGAGGAAGAGCGCCGCATATCCCGTGAAGATCATCAAGATGTGGACGTCGAGCCAGCCACGCCGTACGACATCGGAAGAAAAGACAAAAGGCTGCTGTCCGGTGGCGGCGATGAATGTCAGCAGAAAGACCAGCGGAAAAATCACGATGCCCGGCGTAGTGGTTTTGTAGACCAGGTAGGCGATCATGAAAACGACCATGATCAGAAAGGCCAGCAGCGATTCGGAATTGTGTACCGACGCTGTGGCAAGCTGCCCGCTTTGCACGATTGCCTCAACCAGCGACACGAGGTGGAAGACCATCCCCAGGTAGGAGGCGTGCAGCGCGACTTTACTCAGGATTTCCGAGGTGCGCGTAAGCGCCACGAGGGCATAGAGCAACCCCGCAGCGTAACAGACGAGCGCCACCCGCAGCCAGACTAAGGTCATCATCCCTTAATAGTCTCTTTACTACTCATTCAGTGTTAGTGCTTGCCCGGGCCGGTTCGTTACATCCCCCACCCCGCTCGGGTGATTATAGTTTGCCGGGTCGAGAGAGAGGGGGGAAACGGAGGCGGTCACAGGGCAATGTGATCCCGGTCACAACACCGGGTAAGATCATTGCGTCATTCCACCCCAAGAATTTCTAGCGATTGCTTGAGGGCGTCCCAGTCGATATCAAGGCTCCGTCCGCACCCCTCCATTTCTTCTACTTCGTCGAAGGCGCGAAAGAGACGCATCTTTACCGCAGCATACTGTTCGGCATCGGACAGGGAGCGTCCGTGGGATTCAGCCCAGCCGGCGACGACCTCGTGAGACAGGAAAATGCTCACGGCGTAAGTTCTTTTGCGGTCGCTGGTTACATCGAAAATGTATTCGGTCGCAACGGAATCGGTCGCGGACGATTCGGGCGCGCCGGACGGCGTTACCGGGCGCTTCCCGACGAAGTAGTATTGGTAAACGTAGCCCTGGGATCCGGTATAGGTTTTGAGGCGGCGGATGGTCATGACAGGCTCACGGATCGCTGTTCGTTGGTAGTTTGTCATTGGTCGCTGGTCGTTGGTCGTTGGTCGTCGTTCGGCAATCGAAACCCAACATTATTGAAGTGCAAGAGGCGCACAGCGGTCAGCGAACGGCTAACGACGAATCTCTACCGGCTGCTATTTCCCGGCGAAATCACTCGCCCATATTCACTCGCTCGTGCGATGCGATCGAACATTCGCCACGCTTCGAGCGAGATTTTGCTGATGGCGTCTTCTCCGTCGCGCTCGCGATGCAAATAGGTCGTCATCACACACAGGATGTACGGACGCTTCTCGACGAAAATCACTCCGGAATCGTTGCGCACGCCTTCGAGAGCACCGGGCTTGTTGGCAATTTTCAAGTCGTCGGGAAGTTCGCGGGGAATCCAGCTGTCTTTATGAGTCGAAAGAACTTTGAAGAAATCGCCGGTCATCTCTTTGTTGAGGATCTGTCCACGATAGAGGGCCTGCAGCAGGCTCGACATCTCATTCGGCGTGGAGACATTTTCGCGGCCTTCGCTAGCGGCTTTGAGATCCATCATCTTGCGGCGGAGTTTGGTTTCGTGCAGGCCCTGCGCGGCGAGAAAGGCATTCACGTTGTCCATGCCCACACGATCGATGAGAACATTGGTGGCCGAGTTATCGCTGACAGCGACCATCATGGTCGCGAGATCGCGCAGCGTAATTTTCGTAACGCCGGGGGTCAGGCCGCCCATGATATCGCTGTCCTGCACCAGGTCGGCGGCGTTGACGGTGTAGAGGTCGGTGAGTTTGAGCTTGCCTTGTTGCGCCTGACGGTAAAGTTCCGCGAGAACGCAGATCTTGATCGAACTGGCTTGCGGGAAAACGTCACTCGCATGCAGCAAGTATTTGTGGCCGTCCGTGAGATCAATGATGGCAACGCCCATGACTCCGTCGAGATTGCGATCGACGTCGAGGATCGATTTCTCAAGCTTCGTCCAGAGAACTTCCTGTTTTTCGCTGGGAGCGGACAAGGAAGTTTGCGCCAGCGCGGAATTGGCTTGAAGTGCAATCAAAATCAGAAAGGCAACTCTCAGCCATCGGGTGCCTGATGCTTTCAGGTTCATGACGTAACGCATTGCCTAGATCTTCGCCTCTCGCAACCGTTTCACAGCGGTCTCGGAAGTCACGGGAGAGTAGTAAATCTCTTTGAAGGTGTAGGACTTCGCTTTGGCCTCGATGATGGGCAGAATTTCGATGTGCCAGTGGTAATCCTCATCGAGCGTCTTCCAGTAGCCAAGGGTTTCGGAAGGATGCTGGCTGTTGGGCGAAGTATGTAACACGAGGTGAAACGCCTCAGTCACAGTGCGAATTCGTTGCAGGGTGCGCCGCAGCAACGCCGCCAGATCGGACATGTTGCCGACGCGCGATGCTCCGGTGCGCTCGAAAGACGATTCGTGGTTGCGGGGAATGACCCAGGTTTCATAGGGAACGCGCGGCGCGTAGGGGCAAAAGGCAACGTAGTCGCCGCGAATTTCGACGATGCGCTGGTTCTGCCGTTCCTCCTGCGCCAGGATGTCGCAAAAAACGCAACGCTCTTTGCTGTCGTAATAGTCGCGGCCGGCGCGGAGTTCGTAGAGCACGCGGCGGGGTACGAAGGT
>Ga0302274_10000278_pt1 | contig 54392 bp, 40 predicted proteins | sample III_Bog_N2_1_FD_198755 | JGI IMG/M metagenome (GOLD analysis project Ga0302274, IMG submission 198755) | Peat permafrost microbial communities from Stordalen Mire near Abisko, Sweden - III_Bog_N2_1 | ecosystem: Environmental > Terrestrial > Soil > Wetlands > Peat | place: Sweden: Abisko...
GATCAACTCCGCGCAAAAAATTTCAGCCCGGCCACCAGAACCAACCCGCCGAGGAGGTATGGCAGGACCTGACTGATCAGCCAGAGAACGAACAACGCCCCACCGACGTAGCGGGCGACCTGAATGGCGGGAGCCATCCAATCGCAGCTTTGAGCCGGACGAGGCCGACGAACACGGACCCAATCACCAGGACCGGCGGTGATATTAATGATGTGACGGCGGTTTCTTCTTTGCATGCCTCCACAGTAGCGGAGGGAGCAGCGTATTGCGTCAATTCAGACGTCTGCGGACGTACGGTTATTCCAATGGGAGTCAGCGGACGATGCGCACGCGGATGCCAAAAGCTCCGCGATGCGGCAGGAGAAACGGCTCCCAATGACCAAGGCCGGCCTGCTTGAATTTGGCCCGTATGGAACTCAATTGCTTGCGCAAATCATCGTCACCGGGCTGCCGCCAATTTTCCGCCACCTCGCGCTGGCGACTGACTGGGCCAAAGCGTTTTCCCCAAGTCGTAAGCCAGGCGCTAAAATCAGTCAGGCAATCTTTCTGCTGGCCATAAGCCGGCAGGTTATCCCGGCAACGCTCGCTCAGAAATGCGAGCAAGGCATACTCTCGCACCCCCAACTCAACCCGGATACCTTCAACAATGATGGAAAGTTCGGTATCGTTCAGGGTGATCTCGGGCGGTCCGCTGATTTGCTGAATCCGCTCGGCGTAAGTTTGCACCAGGCTGCTGAATGATCCGGGATAGCGGCCCAGTTGTTTCGGAAACAATTCCCGGAGCCGGACAAAGGGCACGTCCGCCAGCCAGATGCGGGCGGCGTCGCTTTTATGAACGCCGCCGGTCCGGTGCTGGTGCAGGGTTTCGGGCTGGGCGGGGAAATAGAAACGCGGTTTGAGTCCGGGATCCTCAAAAGGTTCGCTGACGAGGACATGCGTGAGGCGGTCCTGCGGACGGCCCAGGAGGGACAGTGCGGCGTAGAGCAACGCCCCCATGGTCTTGCGCCCGCCCGCCAGCGAAGCCACGAGGGCTGTATCCGCATTGGCGGTGATCTTGCGGACTTCATCGAGAATGAAATCGGCGGCAATTTCGTTGTCCGCCGGGGTGCGGATGTCTTCCACTGGGAAAGCGCGTCCGAGCTTGGCGTCGCGGCTGGCAATCAGCCGGATTTCATCCAAAATCAGCAGCTCATCAAACGGGGGGCGGGAAATATCGAGGGCGTCTCCGGCCAAGGCAAACACCGCGTCACGCAAAGCCTGCCAAACGGTGCGATGGCCATAATCGGGCGACGGTTTGAATAATTCCTCCTCAATGCGGTCTTTGCCTGGAAGCGTCGTGATTACCACGATGCGTGCGGGAATGACGGGCGGGTTTTCGCGGGCCAAAGCCCAGACCGTTTCGGTCAAAATGGCGGGCGACATGCCGGTGACGGCGAGGAGCACGACCTCGGGGCGGCGTAACGGTGGACTGGTGTCCGCCGCCATCTTTGCCGGAGTCTTCGCGGCGCGAGGGTTCGTTTTGGCGGGGGCGGAAGGCGCTGGGGTGGCAGTATTACGCCCCGGCGCATGTGCGGAAGTTCTGGGTTGGACAGGTTTCATGGGCGGAAGTGCAACCTCAAACCAGCGAATTTGGCCGGCGGATCGTGGTCCAGCATGCCAGGGCGGCAGGCAAGTGCTGTTGAAGCAGATGGCGCAAGCTGGCTGCAACGGCTTGAACTTGCAACAACTCGACTGGTTCCTGACCGTGGCCGTACATGCTTTCATTGCGGCGCTTAAGACCAGCCTGAAGTTTTTGATCGGCAAAGTAGCTGGCCGCCATCGGGTCCTGACAAGCCAGTAAAACCTCCCATGCGCGTTGCGCAGTAAGCAGGATTATGCCATTGCGTGGTTGGCTCCGTTGGAAATCCTGCGCCAAATGGCAGCCGGCCGGGAGAATGGAGAGGAGATTCTCCAATTGATACGGAGGGCGCAACGAATGCGCCTCGGCAAGACGAACCTTGGCCGCTTGTTCAGCTCCGCGATAATATCGTGCCAAGGCTTCCTCACCATCGCCCCAACGGAGTAATTCGTCAGCTCCGGCCAACAAATCGCCCAAGGCGGACGCGCCGAAAGCATCAGTCCCACTAAGATTATTGAGATGTGCGCGCAGTTCCTCTGAAAACTTCGCGGCATGAGTCGCGGCTTTCGTGTAATTCATCCGCTGCCATTCATGCAAGCAGAGGGCGGTCTCCCGGCCGCGCAAAGCCTCGACTTGCGAGTAACCTTTGAGTACTCGTGAGGCGGCGTAGAATGCCCCGTGGTGAAAGAGTTCATCCGCTGTGCGCAGGTCGCGCTGGAACAGAAAACCACGTAAATCGAAAGCCTGCACTTTCTCGGTGCCTGTCTTGACCACGCCATCCACCCGTTCACCGCTGGTGAAACAAATTTGGTCCACCTCAGCATCAAGGGCGGCGAGCGTGGCCCCGGCACTCATCTGTTTGGTTCCGCTGGTGGGATTAACAATCAAACTTTCCCCCGGACGCAGCTCCCGTTTGGCGGCGGCGATCACCTCGCCCGCGAGCCGCCGACATTCGTGAATGTCGTCATGGTTGGGTATGGCGTGGTAGTCGTCGGATTCGGACCAAGGCGTGAAAGCTCCCAAATCCGCCACCATATCCCGGATCAGGTCCGCGACCGGCATGGATTTTTCCGAGGCGCTCGGGACCAGCCAAAACCTGCGCGGTCCGACCAACCGGATGGTGTTGGCCAGCCCTTCGGCCACGTTGGAATGAGCTCCCGCCGTGCCGGTGCCGACGGTGAGGATGAGGAGCGCGGTCACGGGAGTTCAATGGATACTTTGAAGGTCTCGTGCAAATAGTAAACGGGCAGGCGGAGCGTGCGGCCCAGTTCATAAAGCACGGCGCACTCAGCTTTGAAGCCGCCCGTGGAATTCAACTCAATCAGCGTCGTCGGTGCCGTCTTTTGCAATCGCGCGACATGCTCCGTAACGCGCTGCCGGAGATCGGTCAGGGCGGCGACCGCCTCGCGGGCGGCAAATTCGGGGGTGCAATCACGCGCCGGAGCGTCGAACCCTCGCACGGGCAGCTTATGAACCGTCACCTTTCGGAATTTCAGTTCCTTTTCTAAAAGCGAGGCGGCGGATTTGCCAAGGCCGGTGGTGGTGAAAACCAGGGTGACATGAATGGACTTGGCGTCATTCAGAAAACCGGTGCGGCTGTCCAGCGAGTTGAGTTCCGCAGAGGCCCGGCGCGGATCATCACGCAAATATTTAGACACGGCTTGGTGTTGTTTGAGGACCTCATCCACCTGGCAGTTTCGTGCCTTGGCAAAATTGGTGAACAAGCTTATGCCGACGGTGAGGATATGGTGTTTAAGCATTGGGAAAGGAGGGGATTTTACTGATTTAGATTGTCTGCCATGAAAACTGGCCTGCTTTGTTGCTGCCAGAAAGCGCGTTGCGGGCCGCAGTCAAATCTACAGAAGGCGGTGCGGTGACGAGCAGGTGCGGTTGGCCGTTGAATTCAATTACTTTGAATTTCGTCGGGGAAGGCTGCCGGGGGGACATATTGCCAAAGAGTTTATGGTCCTTGACGGTATCGGAAGCTAGACGCCGAAGTTCTTCGCTGGTCGTTCCAGAGGGGGTTTGAATTATTTGTACCGGCCAGCGAAAGCCAAGATTTCGCAGAGTGTTTCCAAGCTGGGCGGCGTTCTGCGGCACCCATTTATTCTCCGTCTGGTCTGTATCGAGTGGCCACACACTGCCAGCAGCCCGGTTAGCACGCAAGCCAAGGCAACCGATGAGCAGCCAGAGTTTGATGGCGTTTTGCGCAGCGGCCCAATCATTGCTTGAGCAACCTATCAACCGCTGAAGCTTTAACGAAAATACTTGGTCTGCCGACAATGCGGACCGTGGTCCTTGGTTTTTGTGTGGTAAAATGCAAGCTCTGGACAGGGCCGGGTTGGGCCGAAGCAAAACGTCGCAGATCACCCCCACACGGCTTGCGCCCCCATCGCCATCGGTGCTGCCCCAAATTCGATTTACCGTTGTTACATCGGCGATTTTACGATGCCAGGAACGCACCTGCCCGCGAATGGACGGGACACGCATTTCCGCTGCGTTTTGATTGTCTGCGCCGCCGCAGAAACAGGGTGTCAGGAGCTTAAAAGAGTATTCGATGGTTGTCAGTTTCATGGTGATTATTGGGGCGGCAGCCACTCCTTGGGAAACCATGGTTTGTCCCGCAGACGCTTGCGGATGTCCTTATGATCCTTGCTGGCCAGCGACTTCTTCAACTCGTCACATTGGGATGTATTCTCGGGTTTCTGCAACATGGAAATTTCTGCTTGAAGCTGGTCAAGCTGCCCAGGGTTGAGTTTCGCGATCACCCGGTTCCGGAAAGTGGCTGTGTTGGGGTAGTCGCTCAATAGCGTAACTTGGGCTACGGCTTGTTCTCTGGCTTTTTGCTCAGCCGCTTGGGCTTTTTCGGCGGCAGCCGCTTCGGCTAGTTTGGCCTTCTTAGCTTCTTCGACTTGCGCCTCTAGGTCGGCTTGGTTGGGCGTTCGAAAGCGACCATAGCCAGCCGCCGTCTTGGCTCCAATGCCAAGTTGGGTCAGGGCTTCAACCAGCCAGTCCGTGGTGGCATTGATAAGCCTGGCCGGATCGTCCGTGCCGTGCCGGGCATAAAAGACAAAAAACCATTCCGTTCCTGGTTCGACACAGAGGAATACATTTGGAGTCAGGTTGCGTTTGTCTTTCCCATCGGGCTCATGGTGCGGGTTGACGATGTCCAAGCCAAGTTTGGGTGGGGTGACGGGGAATCCGCCAACAAAGATAATCTCACCTGCGTTTTGGGAGCCATCGTTTGAATTGTCACCGAACACCCGGCTGGCGATGTCTTTGTGGAATTCTCTACGTTGCTGAACAAATGTGGACTTTTCGTTGAACGAGCCGTCTGGTTTCTGATTGGCTTCCCAACAGGCCCAAGTGCTCAGGACGCCTTTGATTGCTGTGCCCGGAATGAGCGGCAACCCGGTCGTGTGGTCGGCGCAGAGTCCGACGTTCTCCAGCACACTGGCGCGCCCCAGGTGAAGCAACAGCCGACTATCAGCGAACAATTTGACGACCGCGACGTTAGAACCGTGCTGGCGCTTGAGGTGGTCAACAAATCGCAGCTTCGACCGGCAGACTTGGACAAGTTGGCCTGCGCTACGCTCCGTGTAGCAGGTCCGAACTGCCTTCAGAGAGTCAGTTTTTGCAGTAGCTCCCCCGTTGCGCTCAAAACTCAGTTTATCCAATCGCAACAACCACGAATCGCAACTGCTGATTGCAGCCAGAACAGGTTTGGTCACGGCAAGTTTGGTCACGGCAAGCATAGGCTCAAGAAACGAAGCGTTTAAGGTAGTTGAGGAAGGCCAACGACTCCGCTGTGGCCCGCCGGAGTTGCCCGGCATTGGCATCGGGAGCGGATGAAAGTTCCTCGACTAGGTCGTCCGGATTCTCCGCCTCGACAATACCTACACCATCGCATGAAAGGTGCTTGGCCAATGCGTCGGCGATCAAGAAACATCCGGGTTGCTTACGCCCGCCGTTGGCCTTGTTCTCAATGGCGAAGGCCAGCGCTGCTAGCAATCCATCAGATTTGACGAGCATGGGGTAGCCGCTGATGGCATTGCCACCTTGCTGGCCGATGCCCATGCCCGGTTGGCTGGCACTGGAGAGAGCGTTTGCCGCCCGAATTTGAGCGAGGGTTTTCATGATAGTTCCTCCCGCTTGGTTGCGCAAAGGCCGTGACCGGTGGTTTCGTCGCCGCCAATTTGCAAGATGGGCGGTTGCAGTTGGGTGTCTTTACCATTCGGCAAAAGAGTCGTGAGCTTGGAATTCGCACGATCAAGGGGGTTGCCTGTCGCGTTGTCGTCCGTGCAACGACGTGGCGGCAAAACGGTAAGGACACTGTAAAACAGCGCCTCACAAGGCACGTTCTCCTGATTAAAGAGCGCACCACCCGTATTTGTCCGAGTTGCCGGATCAATCGCAATGCGGGCCACGACCTCTGTGCACGTGGTCACGAAGTGCTGGAAGTTCTCGTCGTGGACAAGTGCCAGACGGCTGGCGAGTTTGCTGGTCCATAGCGGATCATCAACTAACCCAGCCAGATCACCCGCCAATGTGGCAGCCTGACCATTTGAATTAGGCTGGAGTTCCATTGCGTATTCCTCCAAGACGACTTGGTTCTGCCCTGAAATCACCAAGTCGGTGCCGGCTACAACGCGATCCTTGTCCACAATTGCGACCGAGAACTTCCGGCCAGTATCACGCAGGAACCGCTCCAGCACCGTCGGACAGGTAATCCAAGCGAAACAGCCAGCCAACGAGCGAACGGGGAACGCAAGAATTTTGGCCTCCATGATTTGCAAACAGCCAGCGTTGCTGAACTGCCGATCCCCTTCGCCTTCCACAGCACCAAAAAGGAGCTTGGCCTCCTCTGGAATCGATTTGGCCCTTGCATACTTGCCGCCGTCGAAAATCTCCCGAGCATGTTGCAATAGCACCCCTTTCAAGCTCGTACTGGGGATAATTGGGAAGCCGGTGATGCGTTCTCGCATGATTGGCAGATCCACCACGTCCACCGAGGTGCCGCTGCCCACATGCAATGGGGTGCGAGTGTAGAGGGTTAACAAGTGTCTTTTCATTTTGTTCATGAGGTTAGCGCTGAAAAAGTTCGTTGGCCAATAACGAGATGTCCGGGGACGTCCGATGCATCTTAACATCAAAGCTCACCAAGCCGTAACCGCAGCCTTTCTCACCGTAGAAATCCGAGCGTGGTAGCCAGTGGAGTTTCTTGGCCAGCGCGGCCGCCGTGGCTCGGTTTTCACAGAGGAAGTAGTAAACACCGCCTTCTGACACCGCCAGCATTGTGGGTTTGGCGCGGCCATCAACCACGTCCCAACCGGAAACGATGCGCGGCTTGCCAAGGCACCAGGAAACAAGTTGAGCGTGACCGGGCAGTTCAAAACAAACGTCGCCAACGGGCCTTCGCCCCCCCGGACGGTCCTGACGGGTGTCTGCACACCAACCGGGCAGGCTGCCGTGAGCGAAGATCGCGGGTGTTACCAGCAGCCACTTGAGCAAGCAAGGGCCTTCGCCAGACGGAATTGCGGGTACTTGCTTGAGACTGCCCAGGTAGTCCGGTAGCGGTTGGCCAACAGTATCCTTTTGCCAAAGGCGGGCGAGACGAAAATCGCCGCCCAAGAGCAGCCAGTCGAGGCTGGAAATCGCGTTGCCTTCTCCGTTGGCTTTCGCCTGCGGGTCGCCAAGTTCAAGTTGAACCAGAAAACGTGTTTTGCTGTTGGCGCGGAGGTAACTGCCAGCGAAAAGCTGGCCCGGCCTCGCGGCAAAGCTGTTGGGTTCGATCTCGACACCCATTCGTTGCTCCTTTTCCCATAATTCGCTGGTGGATATCGGGCTGAACGATTCACCGACATTGTCTGCTCCGCCATCAAGATAGCGGCGGACCTGAGAAACCGTCCACCATCCGTTCAACTGACCATGCTTGTCTGGCGGTGTCACCGCCATTGGCAGGCAAAGCGGATGGTAATCAGAGGGATTCGACATGACCTGCGACCACGGCACAGTATCATCGCGCCAGAGTTGTAGCCGATGGAGTCTATCACGCTGCGGACCAAACATGCTATCCATCGGTACCGGAAGCAGCAGACCGTGCTCGGTATGCCATGGCAGTGGGCCTATGGTGCGCAGCGAGCGGAATGCCTTTGATGCAATCATGACGTCCGTTGCCTCGCTTTCGACATGCCAGTTGCCTTTGCGCGGCGCGTGGCGTGGACGGCCAGGCACGGATTTGCTCAAACCAATTTCATTACGCTGGCGCAACAAGCAGGCGCGGAATGCCTCGTGTAGCGTGCTCGGAAATGGCATCCGGCATCCGGCACCCCGGCCCTGCCCGGCGGACATGGGAATGGCGTCTCGGAAAAATAGAAGGTCAGTAGGCTCAATGAGAACAGTATTCATTTCTGGTTGATGGCGTTTGGTTTCGCTTGGCGATGGACGAAGGCCCAAGTAAGCCAGAAGTGAAGGAAATCGCGGGGGCAAAGCGCCGGGATAAGGGCAGCGCACCAGGTCGTAGCCACCGCTCCCGCCTTCTCTGGTTTAAGCTCACCTTGCTGCCGGAGGACATGGCGCAGTTCCGCCTGAACCGCTTCTTTCAGATTTTCATTCCATGCTTCAGCATAGCGCCCCCCGTTCTCACCGCCGCCTTCCTTCACCAATGCCTTGACCAATTCCGCATAGCGATGAGCGAATCGCTCGCTGAGGTCGTGAATGTGTGAGTCTAGTTCGCCCCAAACAGCCACCACCCCATCGTTCCATCGAGCTGAAATGCCAACCGCTTCGCCGGAACGCTTAAGAATTTTGAGGCAAAACGCGCCCTTGTACTGAACACTTTTGGCGGTCTTTTCCGCGTCGCGGGCGGCTTGAATGGTGTCTTGCATGGGCGCGCGGACATGGCCAATGGCGATGCCGGATGAGATGCTGGCTTTTGGTCCCATGACCATGAGCGGCCAGTTGGGTTTGAGGTGTTCAGCCCGGCCAACATCTCCGCGTGCCGACTTGCGCAGAGTGAGAAAGCCATCAGTGTGCCGTGAGAAGTCAAAGAGCTTATTCAGCACACCCTTCACTTTTTCGGAAGCATGAGCGCCGCTATCGTCTGGATGAATTCCCCGGAAAGCGAGTTGGAGTGCCTGCGCGCAATCCAGCGCGGTGCTGGCGGGAGTCATTGCCAAAACATCATCTCCCCCGGCATAGATCAATTGGCCCCCAAACTCAACGACGATTGGACGGGCGCAATAGAGGCTGAAGTTCGCCAGCGCTTCCGAAAGCGCGGCGTGGTAGCCGGGCGAAAGCGGACGCGGCACTTCGTCGTCGGGCGGCAAATCCTTCGCATCCTTCGCATCTTTCCCCCAATTTTTTCGGAAATACGTTTTCGCCTGTTCGGCCAGGCTGTTTATAAGTGGCGCGGTCTTAGCCCCACTCACCCATTGCCCCATGTCGTCACCGTCCATGGCGATGACGGCATAGTAGATTTCTGCTTCTTCTCCGTCGGCATCAATGGCTTGGTCAATTTGAGCAATCTCGTCCACTGGCGCGAACGGCGGCGTTGCCCGGTCAAGATCAAGTTTTCCCTCAAGATATTGGACACCCCAAAGTCGTTTGATGACGGAAAGGGCCCCATAGAGTTGCGATCCCTTGAACTGGGTTGGGCATTTCTTCCGCAGCAAATCCCAGAACCGTTCATGCTCTGTTCCGCCGAGCACTTCGTTCCTCCCATCAAGATGGTCCTTGGGAACGCCGTCCGCGTTCATTTGGCCGAGTGGTTGCCAAGGCGCGAATGGCCGGGCATTCTTGCGCGCGGCAAATTTCCAGTCCGCAACCGCATAGTGCAATGCCCAAGCAAAACCGGCATTGGAACGCGGCCCATAATTTTCCCGTTCCGCTTTAGGAATGAATTCGTCTGCCCAGAGTAATGCAAAATGCAGCGGGTGTTTCTCCCACCCACCTGGCATGGGTGGCGTTCCGTTCTTTGCGTTCTCCAGCGCCTCCGCCGTTTCCGTCCACGGGTGAACCGTCCAGTCCACGACCGGAAAGCGATTTACTTGTGACTGCCAGCGCTTATCCCAACCGGGGCACATGCCATTGACTTGAGTGTCCAGGAAATCCTTGACCTTCAGGGTAATTTCTTTCCAAGTCTCGCGAACCGCCTTCTCTGCAATTTTAGCCAGATCGGCCCCCCGTTTCGCGGGAACAAGGGCCAAGAACCGGTTGGGCAGGTTGGGAATGTTCAGTTCGTTCGCGTGACTGGCGCGCAGCTTCTGGTTGCCTAGGTATCCTTTCGTCCACCAATGAAAATCGGCCAGCGGAACGCCTCGTAGTTGCGGATAGACGATGGTGTCAGGCCCGATTTCATCGGCCACGGCAAGCATCGCTTGAGCGATGAGAAAGCTGAGCAGGTAGCTGCCGGACCACAAGTCTTGTGTTTTGCGAGCCTGAAAGATGAATTCCTGAACGGGGCCTATCTGGAAGATCATGAACGCCGGTTTGCCGCCGGTGGCAGTGAACGCTGCCGCCAATGCATTATGATGCCAAAGCGAGTGATCTGGAATGCGGGTGTCAGCGACGATATAAGCCAGATGCGCGGATTTCTCGCGGGCACTGCGCTCCGGCCAGAGCCGCCAGGAACGAATGAATTTCGCCTGCCAGTCGTCCGTTTCCGGAGCAATGCCGTCGAGGGCGCTTACGAACGCTTCCTCCGTACCTGCCGGTGTGGCGTGAAATTGCCGGGGCGTGAGAATCCCTCCACCCAGTGGATGACGGAACTCGAAATCGTTCACTTCCCAGTCAACTCGCAATCCACTTTTGGAAGGGGCAGGAAAAAACAATCGGTCTGCCGCAGCAGCCTGCCAATCATCGCTCCGGTCAAATTCCCTGATGGCGTCAGGTTCCAATCCAAGGCGGTTTAGAAAAGATAACCGCTGGTCCTCATGGGCGGCGATGGCCCTTGGCTTGTGAGGCGGATCATGCAAATAAGCCAGCAGCTTTCGTTTCCAAAAAGTCGGGTCACTCATATATACCTAATAGGCTAGCTCCAGTTCCAAAACATTGCCCGTTTTGGAACGTCCACAGACGTTCTTGAAAACGCGGGTTGGACACAATTTGTGTGTCGAATATTGGAACGCCCCACTTTGGATGCAAGCTTATTTTCCGACGAACGATGGTGCCGGGCCGTATTTTTGCATTATGCGTGGTGGTGTAAGCCTTGTCGCAAGCTAGGCTATCAGGCTCTGGAGGAGGCTTGCTCCAGAGCCAAACTGGCAATCAGCCAAACCGGTTTCGACTTCCCGGGAGGAGAATTCCTCAAAAATCACACCGCCAATCTGCATCGCCAGTGGTCAATCCCAATCATCATCGTCGTGATCGTACGGCGCAGAAAAATTCGGCGGCGGATCGAAATCCTCCGGTTGGGGCGGCGGCGGTCCCGGCAATCGGATGACAATTGCCGGGTAAACCGTGCCTGGCAATTGCTTGAACCTTCGCCTCAATCCTCCGCCCAGCACCCATGCTAACAGAACGATCAAAAAAGCGATACCCCCAGCCAAACAGCAAAGGGCGTGCTGCCAAATGAAATCGCTGAGGGCGTCCAATGCCGACACCTCCAGTTTCAAGGCTTTGATTTGCCACGATTGCATGATGTCCTCCTTATGCGGCAACGGTTGGCACCGCTGGTTCGGGGTTGCGGCTTCCGGTAATGGTCTTTTGCTGCCGCTCGTATTCGCTCAGGGATGGCATTTCCACCGGCGCTTTGCGCGAATACGCCCGCGCCATCGCTTTGCTGTGACCAAGATTAACCTGGGCGTAGCGTTCGGGATAGCCCGCCGTCTTTGCACGTTCAGCCCAAGCGTAGCGATAGCTGTGCAGCGAGACGCCAGTTATACCGAGTCCTGTGCATCGTTGCTTGAACTCGGTGGCGCGGTCGCCCGAACGGACGGTTCGCAGATACGGAAACAGCGGACCACTCCCCGGCAGGTCGCGCAGGATTTCCTCCATGTCTTCATCCATACGCATAATGGCGATGGTGCCAGTTTTCATTCGCTTGTAGCTAATGACATGGTTGTCCCAATCAATGTTCTCGGCTTCAAGGAACGCCAGATCGGATTGGGATGCGCCCAAATGCCAGGCCAGGTTATAGAACGCCTTACGTTCAGGATTGGTTTCGCGGGCGACGATGGCCAGATGTTCCGCCAACGCGATGCCGCGCTTTTCTTTGAATTTGATTTCCGGCCAGAGCCGTTTCGGGATGAGGGGCCACGGCAGCCAGTTCATGGCCAGACAGAAGTTGTGAAGCTTCCGCAAATGAACATTTGTGCTGACCGTGCCGCCTTTAAGCGCCTGCAACAAACTTTCGGCCTGCGTCTCGATGATGGTTTGATGGCGAATCCCGTCCAGCGCCTTGTCCTTGGCCGCACGCGCCCAACGCTCCTGGGTCGAGCCATGCTTCGTCTCCACGAGCGCGGTCAGCGCATCCTGCCAGGTGCGGGTGGCGACGCCAGAGTCGGTGCCAGAAAGATAGGCTTTGGCGATTTGGAGGTTCAGAACGGGCTGGCGCAGGGCTTGATTCTTGGCGAGGACGATCTGCTCCGCTGCGTCCCGATCCTTGGTTTGCAAGCTGGTCCGCTTGCGGGTCACGTTGTCGAAACAGAAAAAGGTCCCGCGTTCCCCGCGATACAATAGGCGATAACGATGTTTCATAGACTGTGGTGCAGCCTACAAAAGAAGTTTCCCGAACTGTTACGGTGCTACGGACGTGCTGGCGTGGTTTGGCACGGTTTGGCGTCCGCAGGCGATTTGGTGCCCGTTTTGATGCCCGTGGTGGCATCCTGCCGTGGTAAAGCCTTGGCGCAGAAGCGTTTCAGCTTGGAGGCGAGGGTCGGAATCGAACGGGGTCATTGGATTTTTTCAAAATCCACTACTCCGCAATTACCACCCCACCACCAGAGGCGAACAGCCTCATAACTAACGAACGCCAATAGAATCAGGCATTTCTTCACTTCTGTCAAGCACCCGCAATTACGCGCCAGAAACCAATCTAAAACTCACCAATTACTCATTTACTACGCGTTCACTGGCACTTTCACTGGCACTCATTCTATTCTGGATCGTCTCAAATTCCACCGGATTCAACCCCGCGCGCGCTGGCCAAGTGAAACTTCGCAAGGTTCACTTGGTCGATTATCTCGTCGAGGCTGATGGCATTCGGCCCCTTTTCACAAAAGGACTGCACCATTTTCTCCAATTTCTCCAGACGGCCAAAGCCGCTGTTCACAGCTTGGTCCGTGTGCTCAACTTTGGGGTGAAACTCCCAGGCCCATTTCTCTCTGACCAAGTCAAACCAAGGACCCGCAGGGTTTGGCAACTCGACACGTTCGATAATTCGTCTGGCGGATGAATTTTGGTGTTTCAATTTCTCGATGGCGCGACAGAGTTCCGTTCGTGCGTTGTCGTCGCCATGAACGAGAAACACCCATTTCAATGGCCGGTATGGTTGTTTGCCTTGTTTGTCAAAGATGTAGTCAAGCAACCCGCCGTGATCCGCATGTCCCGAAAAGAAACCAGAAAGATCAACGACGCGGGCTTTGATTTCGGCACTGTCCAATCCCCACGGCTTGCCGTCTACGGCCGCTCTCGGATTTGTCGCTCGTTTCATCAATTCCGAGCCGGGCGTGCCGAAGCCTTGGTAGCCCGTGATGGCGACCGTCGTGTTTGCTAAAGGAAGACATCTCTTGAGATGTTCCATCACCCTGCCGCCGATACACATACCGGAGCCTGCGATTATTATACGCACCCCAACCTGCCCATTTGTCGCAGTGTTCCCGTAGGAAAGGACATAATTTCCGAAAACCGTGCGTTTTTTCGATCCGTCGAAGAGCTTCTTCAAGAGCCTCGCCAGTTCCTCATGGTCCAAATTTAGGCGTCCGGCGAGTTCTGGGTTTAGGTAGGATGGCTTGCCATTTGCCCGCATACGCTGAAGTTCCCGGATGAAGACCTCGTTATATTTCTCTGCCAGCGGCGAATCGACGACCACCTCGACCGCTAGATTCATGACTGATTTACAGGATGGCGTGATTGCGTCAACAACGGTCTGCTCCAGAAGGCAGTGCAAATCCACCAGCAGGTCTTGCAGTCGCTGGAGGGTGAAACATGGAAAAATTATGTTGGCCCCCGAACCGTGCGCCGCTGCTTCCTGAAGTAATTTCCTTAAGGATCGGATTCGTTCCTCGAAGCTGGCAAAACTCGGATTCCGCACTCTGCCGCCGTATGTGGATTCACAAACCAAGAACTCCGCATGTGTGGAGGGATACTGACGCGCATTCAGAAGGGACTGGTAGCAATTTTCCTCGGTGTTGCAGCCCAAGTCGCCGGAAAACACAATTGTTCGATGCCAGGCCGGATTTTTGGCTGGACCGCCCGAGAATTGGAACTCGAAGCCCACCGAACCAAGAACGTGGGAGGTTCGGATGAGCGAGACTGACAGGTTCGGTGCAATCCCACGAAACTTGCCGAATTGGTGCTCCGGCAGGTCGTCGAGACAGACGAATCTCAACTGCCCCACATCGGCAGTAGTGAAACGCGCTGAGGGAAGCGCGGCGGCATCAGCCAAGGCCAACCGTGTCAGGTCCGCTGTGGCGCGGGTGCAATAAATTTCGCCCGTAAAACCCTGATGAATGAGTTCGGGCAGCATACCGCAATGATCAAGATGAGCATGAGTCAGAAATACTGCCTGAATGCCTCTTGGTTTGAAGGGGAGAACCGTTGCCTCGCCATCAACGGCGTCGGTTCCCTGTTGGGCACCGCAGTCCACCAAATAATAACGACCTCGATGTGCGAACAAGGTGCAAGATCCTGTGACGCTTCCAAGCGCGCCGATAAATCTGATTTTCATGATGCGCTCCTTTCACTTGGTTGCGGTTGTGGAAGCCGGTGATTCGGCCGACAGGATTTCTCCGAGATAACACAGACGAAAACCCACCTTCATGGACTTGTATTTCCCCGTGCTGGTCGCGGCAAGCGACCTTTTGAAGCGACGATTTCTGGATAACAAAGCGATTTTAGAGTCTGAGGGTTGATTGCAGTCGCCTCTTCGTTCAGCCACTCACCGAAATCAGGCGAGACCAGAAAATCAATTCCAACGTCTGACTTTTTCCAGCGGACGGCCTCCGCAATGAACGTAAAGCGGAGATTCTGGAAATCCTCCTCTGGCATGTAGGGTGGATGGCCTTCAATGGGTGTGCCGTCAGGATGGTGAAAACGGCACAGCCGCCCGGCTTCAGCACCGGCGGCAGAAGTGGGTGCATCCGCAACCTTGGGAGCGATGTGGAGATACTCCTTCTCTGTCAGCAGCCGCACTGGCAGTTGCTTGGTGCGGCTCATCCAAGCGGCGTATGCGTTTGCATCATACCAAGTGACCGCCGCTGGTAGGGCTTTGTTTTCGTCGCTGTTTACCGTTTCCCACCGATCCACCTTTCCCGACTTCCTGCTGTAGTCGGCATAATCCGGATTCACGGACATGAAATCCTGGAACTGTGCGATGGTGATAAGATTTGAAACCAGAAGTTGCTGTCGGTCGATAAACACTGGACAGAAGCCATCTCTTGGTGCGGCGTGCTCGCGGGGTTGTTGATACTCGCCCTTCAGAGTGAGGTGCTGCTTGAGAACCGCCTCCACGTTCGGATATTCCAGCGTTTTACCACCTTTTGCGTAAAAGGTGATTTCGGAGTGGTGCATTTCCTCTTCCAGCCAGCCCGTGTATTTGAAGTAGAGCCACCGCCGGAAATGGTAAGTATCATGGGATTTAGGAACATCCTGGTTTTTAAGATACGGGTGGAACGGATTGTGATTAAACGCCTCGTCTCTCAACTTCGGAAACAAGAAATCATACTCGCCCGTAGGACTTTTCAAGAACACAAGTCGCTGGTTATACGGAAGCACTTTCACCCAGCCTTCATCCCTATGGAAAATCCAACTGCGGAAAATCTTTGCCACATCGAGATGTCGGCTCTCGTCTTGATGAAATTTTTCAACTGAACAGGATTCAGGCCGGTAAAGCTTAGGCACGAAGATAAAATCCTGTCCGTCTTTACCCTCCTCCGAGACCAGTTGGTCACCGAGCATATTTGCTATTGAAGGTTCGATGGTAAACTGACACGCGGCCACTGCGGCATCAAGGACAACAACCCCAGAGCCGGGCGACTGCTTGTCAGTAGCAGCCACTTCTCTCATCACCACTTCGTAAGGAAGTGTGAAGCTGTTAAATTGTGGATGCTGTTTCCACGGATTCGCGCGAAAATACCGGTCATTCAACTCGAACCCATCCAAATTGTATCCGGTGAAGATTCGCTCGGGCAGCGGGCGTCCTGAACAAAATAAACGATCCGCCACCTGACGCGGTGTTAACGAGACGAAAGGAAACTCAAACCTGGGACGAATAAGGTCGGCACGTTGCTTGAGTTCGTGCATCGACAGGAAGTTCAGCAGTTCGCTGGTGGATTCGTTTTTGAAACCGGCGAAGCCTCCTTCAAATCCGAGGCTGTGCGCGATGTAATTGAGGGCCGTGTTCAACTTGAGTTCCTCACGGTCGCGGTATTTGGTGCGTGCAAGGTTCGCGGCTTCTTTGATCGCCGCAACCGTGACATCCCGAAGTGGAGCAAGATGGAATTTCTCGAACGGAAGGAATTTTATCAGAGGATCACTCTCATTTGCTTTGCTGTGCATAGTATTCAATGTTTTTAACCACAATTATCCCCTGGGAATGGTTTCAGAACTTGAAGAATACTGCGCAGCTCGCAAAAGCTGTTTTAACAATTTGTTTGCAGCCCCAGGGGCTTTAGTTGCAACCACCGGCCGTTAATAGCCGGAGCAAATATGCCATGTGGCCGAAAGAATGCAAATCAGATTTTTTCCGGCGTTGACAGGTATCCACCTATGAGATTTTCCCTTGTGTTCATCCCGCCTGCACCCGCGCCTCTGGTTGCTCCGCGCAACATCGCGCCGGCGGCCGCAACATCTTTGCGCCCGCCGTCACTCAGTTGCTGATGCTCCGCTGCCCGGCGGCGCAGGCACAGGCGGGTGCGTTTTGTCAGGAGCGGTCCTGCTCTCTCGGGGCGGGTGAAGAGAGCAGTCCCGCTCCTTCAGAACAAAACGCAAAACATGAACACAAACGAAAACCTCATCGCCACTGGATGCCCCGCAGCCGCTCCGCAACCCATCAACCAACTCGTCAAGCCGGTAAAATTCCCGGCCCAACCGCAGGAATGGAAAATCGTTTCATTGAGGGAATGTCCCACTCCCGACACAATGCAACAATGTGAAACACCGGAACAGGCAGCCGCCTATTGGAAAGCGCATATCGCTACTCATCCATATTTCAATCCTGAATGTGAATGTTTGGTGGTATTCATCCTCAACACACGCCGACGCATTAAAGGTCACTACTTGGTGTCCATTGGCACGATGGATACAATCCTTTGTCATCCGAGGGAAATTTTCAGATTGGCAATAATGGCAAGTGCTGCCGCAATCATAATCGCGCATTCTCACCCGAGCGGTGATCCCACTCCATCGGAAGCGGACATCAAAATTACCCGCGATCTCATTCGAGCCGGTCAACTTCTCAAAATCGAAGTTCTCGACCACATCGTAATCGGCAACCCCAACCACCTGAGCTTGAGGAGTCTGGGCTATTTTTACAGCTAACCGGTCTCGGTTTCCGAGGAATCGGAGGCCATTTTTATCTTCGCCATGCACCAAACCTCAAATTACTTGATGAATTGTTCCAGCCGACAATTTGCTCACTTTGAGCCATTTGGCGGCGGCGATTCCTGTGACTTGGCCTCGGTGACGACAATTTCGAGAATCACCGGCTGACCTTCAGTGATCAGATTTCGTTGGCTGATTGGTATCTTGGCCAACAGCGATAATTCCATCCGCTGCATGACCGTCTCAATTCGTCGTAAATGATGCCCGCGAATCAAAACCTCGTGAGTTGCGAAGACCAGCTTGAGATTTTGCTCGTCTCCGCCACTGGTCAATTCTGCGAACATGAATTGATCGTGCGGTAACAGCATTGAACGCTCTGGCGAAACTTCAATGCGTAATGCCTCGGCGTTCGGGTCGCTGGCCCAACATTCGGGTGTTTTTGTGCTCATATTTGTGTTTGGGTTGATGGTGATGACGGCGAACCAGTTTCAGACGACACATGTTGTCCGCAGCTCGACGACCGAAACGAAGAAGATAACCATGCAGCCGATTCCAAAGCCGAAGGCGTCCGCGCGGAACAGATCCGGCCGCAAATTCCATCGCCAGTGGCCGATGACCGGAGCGGGTGACATTCTCGCGTAATTGCTGCTTGTCCGGCGTGAAAATGCGGATACCACGCCGACCCCGCGAGATGGTCACATACCATTGTTGCGCGTTCGTCGCCGGCTTTATGGTCGAATCGGAAAACAGGACGTAATCCACAGTTTTACCCTGTGACCCGTAGGACGTGACAGCATAGCCGGGCAAGAATTCACGGTAACTGGCGTCCAGCAGCCGGCCATCGGCCAGCTTGATAGTCCCGTCCGCGTCAACCGACTTCACCGTGACGAGTTCACCGTTGGTGACGCGCCCGCCTGACGCCAGCTTGCGATTGGCCTTGAGATGCAGGCGGTCGCCATTTGCGACGGAAATCTCGCGCGCTTGGCAGACCGTGAGGCGGTCGAGCAACCGGTTCGAGACCGTTACGAACTTTCCGTCAACCTCGACAAGCACGCTCGATTTCAAAATGCCCGCCAGCTTGCCCTTCGCTCCCGGTTGGGCATCCCGGACTTTCTGGTTGAAAACAATGACGGCATCTGGCGGATAGAAGCGCTGATCGCGTTTTTGCGCGTTGGTGAGGTCCATCCTCTCCAGTGCTTGAACCGTCGAGTCTGCCGCGCCGAGCAAACCCTTTCCCTTTAACGCATCACGCACGCGCGAGTTGACGCGATGCACCTCGCCCCACGTTTGCGAGACAACGACCGCCGAAGCATTTTGCTCCGCGAGCCGGAGATATTCATCGGCGAGCTTGTCGGCTTGTTCCCCGATGCCGCACGCGACTATCGCACCCATCTTGTCTAGGCGTTCAAATGAATCGCCCATCTTGCCCGCTGCTGCAGCTTCGACCGCATTCCGATACAGCCTGATGCGCTTGCGTTCCTCGACATCACGACCCAGCGCCGGGTCTTGCCGGCGAATTTTGTGCAGTTCAACCGGTTTCACTCCGGCATGGCGTTCAATGGCGAGCAGGGCATCCGAAGCCTCAACCGCTCCGTGTTGCCGGGTGTCGCCGGAGAGAACCAGCCGTCCATGTCGCTCATGGATTAACCGGACAAGCTCCAGCATCTGACGCCCGCCAATCTGGCCCGCTTCGTCCACCACAATCACGGCGCTGTCAGCAAGTTCACCCTTGGTGAGAAAACTGGCTACCGTCGTTGGCGACGGAAATCCGGCCTTCTCCATCTCCACGACTTGCTGGCGTTGCGGGGCGAGGATGACGACGCCCCGGCCTGACTGACGCAGTTGCTCGACCAATTCGCGCAGGACAAAGCTTTTGCCCGTGCCCGCACCGCCGCGAAAGACAGAAACGCCGTTTGTCGAACGCAACAACGATTCGAGGGCTCGGCGTTGTTCGTTGTCGAGTTGCGGATTTACCTGACGAGGGTTCGCCACCAGCGGGAGACAATCCCCAACGCCCTCTTTCGCGGTCTGAACGATTTCCCATTCGCGCAACAAAACTTCCCGCAGCGTCACTTCACCTGGACGCGCAATATCCCGGATATAGCCACGCCGCTGGGTGAAATCCTTGAGTTCAGACACCGAAAACCTTTCGCCACGCGCCCGGCCCAATGCCTCCTGCCACAACTGACATTCCAGCACGACTGAGTTCCGGTCGAACAAATGTTCCTCCGCCCATTGAACCGCTTCGCCAACACTGACACGGTTTTGCTCTTTTGGATCATGCTTCGACTGCCCTGAAAGCTGGCGCAGCGAAGCCTGTTCGGATTTGCTCAATTGCGCGTCCCACAGTTGTCGCAGTTCATCCCGGCTCAAGTCTTTCTGTTTTCGCGTGCGCTTTTCCGTGGCGAGCTTTGCGCGAAGTTCCGAGATGTTCGCGCCGCCAAGTTCCGGGTTATCCGCCAGCAACTTAGCCAGTGCCTTGTCAATCTCTGCGTCACGTTTGGAAAAGCGCTGGCAGAGTTCTTCGGAAATACCCTCCACTTGGAAATCGCCTCGTGGCAGATTGCGTATCTCGTAGCCGAAAGACCGAAGGTCGCGAGCCAGTTCATGATAATAGACATTCTCGGCAAACTTTCTGGCGCGAAGGAGTTCGTAATTTTCCAAAGCCTTCCAGCGACTTTCCACCGGATCGAACGTGGCGTTGAAGACAATGCAGTGCGTGTGCAGATGCGGATCGAGTGCGCGTGAGGTGTCGTGGGTGAATAACGCGGCGGCAAAATTGCCCGTCAGCCGTTCACTACGAGCGCCACCAATGCGAATACGAGTTGCCGCGAAATCCTCGAAGTTTTTTAATGCCATTCGTGCCGCCCGGTCGTGAGCTTTGAAAATCCGCTCGTCATCGCCGAGGAAGCCCGCCAGCGAAACCGATTTCGGCGGGGAAAATGTGAAGTCATAAAATATCCGCCGGTCGGCCACGTTCTTGCCATTCTGAATCCGAGTTGTCTTCAATTCCGGCGTCAATTTTTCACCTGTGGCCGGATGCTGGTTTTCGCAGAGCCGCAAAAAGTCTTCAGCGCGGACTTTGCCGGACAATCCAAGTCTTTCCGCGCCCAACCCCAGCCATTCACCAGACACACGCTGGCCTTCATCGTAATAATCGCCAACACAGAGATGTTCTTCGAAGTATTCGCGAGCATTCTTGAGGTTGTATTGTGTCTTGGCCGTGACCATGCAACGGACACTATCAGGACTCTCCGTGAATCATGTGTAGCTGATACATCTTCGCGCATTTGATTTCTGGTGAACTGTCGCCATGAAAACGAGTGAGACACTGAAGTCCGGCAAGCAACTCTGGGGCATTTACCACACCGACCGAGAATACGCCCGTGAATTGGGTAATCCACTTCGCACGGTCGTTGAAGCGCCAAGCAAACTCATCGCCGAGGAAACTGCCGCGCGACTTGGGTTTGGTGATCCGTGGGCGCATCCGGTCAATTCACTGCAAGCAAGGCACGCACAGTGGCTTCACAAACGTCGCCCAGGACACCGGCAAGCACTCGCGCTCAAACCAGCTCACGGCATCCACATCTGATTATGCAAACTCCATCCACCGCTCAAATCCGCACCGCCATTGAGGTGCTCAAGAAATTCGGCGAGCACATCAACCACAACGCCGACCATTTGGTCATCGAACTGCCTGACACACGAATGGGAGGTCATGTCGCAGCGCGGGCCAAAGTGTTAAAGATCGAACAAACCACCCGGATTCAGTCTGTAGCCGACCAGTTGGAAAATTGGCGCGACCAGCTGCTGCAACAGAGGAGGCAATGTGTTTCCAATCATGTTTAAGTCAGGACAAGCTTTACTCCTTGGCATGGCAAGGGGTTTGCGTCCGCGACATGGTCGCGGTTTGGACGCGCAATGTCCGCGCTCAAGTCCGGCCAGTCGTCCGTGGCCGTGGCCAGTCCGCGACCGCGTCCAGTCCGCAGTCAGTCCGTGTCCGCGCCGCGACCGCGACCATGTCCAGTCCGCGGCCATGTCCTCGCCCTGTCCGCATCCGCGTCCGCAGTCAGTCCCTGTCCGTGTCCGGGCCGCGAATGTCCGCGCCCTGCCCGCGACCGCGAACTATCCGCGTCCGTATCCAGTCCGTGACCGCGTCCAGTCCGCAGTCAGTCCGCGTCCGCGCCGTGCCCGCGACTGTGTCCAGTCCGTGGCCATATCCTGGCCCTGTCCGCATCCGCGTCCGCAGTCAGTCCCTGTCCGTGTCTGGGCCGCGAATGTCCGGGCCTTGTCCGCGACCGCGAACTCTCCGTGTCCGTGGCCAGTCCGTGACCGCGTTGAATCCGGCAAATGTCCGGGGCGTGGTCGCACCGTGTCCGCGCTGTTTCCATTCCCTTTCCAACCATTATCCGCGTATGTCCGCCTTTAATCCAAGCGAGGTCCGCAAAGCGGTGTCGGAATTTACACCGCGCCACCAGCCAAAATTCGAGCACCTGCTGCCGGCCAAAGATGTCATCGTCGAACTGCGGCAGAAACGGGCTTCGTTCCGGGCCATCGCCGAATTGCTCACACAACACTGCCTGCCGACCGGCAAGACGGCCGTGGCCGCCTTTTGCCATGAAGTGCTGGGTGAAAACACCCGACCCCGCCGCCGTCTGGCCAGAAAGCGCCTGCCCGTCAGCGAACCACCCAGTGAAATCAAGGTCGTCCTCCCCGCGCCAGCCACTCCTGCGCCCGGCGAACCGGCCACCCCCAAGACTGTCACCGATGGCTCACGCGGGCCCCGCATAGCGCAAATCCGCAAACTTAACCCTCAAAACCATGAAAAGACTGATCCTCATCCTTAACGGCAAAGGCGGCGTTGGCAAAAGCTTCTTCGCCGTCAACTTTGTCCAATACCTCAAAGACCAGGGCATTGCCCATGTCGCGATTGACAGCGACAACGAGAATTCCACCCTGAAACGGTTTCATCCCGAAGCCCGCTTTCTGGACCTGACCAAACGCCGAGCGCTAGACGGCATCTTCACCGCGCTGGAAAAGGCCAACCTCGTCGTCATGGACTGTCGCGCCGCCTCCACCGACCTGTTCATCGATTTCTTCAATGAAATCGATCTGTCCGCCGTGCTTCCAGCGTACGACGTCAAACTCACCCTCGTCATACCGGTGAACCACGAATCCGACAGCGTGGAACAAATCCAACGGCTGGCGGACGAATTAAAAGACCAATGCGGCTACGTCGTGGTCCGCAACGCCGCGCACAGCGACAGTTTCGCCATCTTTGAAACCTCCGAGGTGCGCGCGCTGCTCAACGACAAGCTCGGCGCGCGGGAACTCAGCATGAGCCGGCTGCAAGACTGGCTGGTGGAGGCGCTGAACGCCGAGAACCTGACCATCACCGCGGCGGTGAAACATCCCGCGTTCAGCCTGCTCGACCGGCAACGTCTCCAATCCTGGCAGCGCAAGTTTTACGCTGAGGTCGAATCCGCCATCCACCTGCTGACACCTTCAAAGTAATGTCCAAGCCCACTGTACAACCGGACTTCGACGAGGAATTCACCAAGGCGGTGGCCGGGTGGCGGGACAAAAATCGGCTGCGCGAAGACGATGCCGTGCTCTTGCTGGTCGAATTGTTCCGCATCCACCAGCAGCATTGGGACCAGCTCCGCCGCCGGGAAATTCCGGCATTTGCCGAATTCCGGGCCGACATCGGCAAACTCGCCGAGGCGGCACGCACGTTTCAGGTTCAATCCGCCGCCCTGTTGGAAGCGATGCGCAATCATCCGGCGGCGGTCGACTCGGGGCGCATCCGCCGCTCGGCCGCCATTCTTGCCGCACTCGCCTCCCTGATCGGTGGTTACTTCCTCGGGAGGTTCCGGCCATGATCCCCAAGCTTTTGCCATGGCCATGGCCGTGGCCCGGCCATTTTTTCCACGCCACACTTTGGTATAGCCTCGCCAACTTGGCATACGCTATTCCCTTCGTCATTCTGGCGGTCCGGTTTCTGCGCAAGGATCAGCTCACGCCGCAGCGCAAGCCGCATGTGGCCAGACTTGGCGGGTTGGTCTGGAAACGCAACCAGTTCTGTCGCGGCTGGCTCATCACCGGCGACACCGGTTCCGGCAAAACCAGTTCGGGCATCAACCAACTGGCCCACCAGGTTTTTCAAAACGAACCCACCTGGGGCGGCCTGTGCGTGGATGAAAAGGGCGTTTATTGGGAAACGCTCGCCGCCATGGCGCGCCATTACCAGCGCGAGCATCAATTGATTCATTTGCAAATCCGCACCGACGATCAAGCCGAGCAATGGACGCCGCCGAACCGCTTCAATCTGACCGGCGACCGCAGCATACCCTTTTCCACCTATGCCAAATTCATCGTGGACACCGCCACCAGCCTGGGCCAAGGCGGCGACAAGGGCTTTTTCAAAAGCCAGGCGCAGACGCATATCGCGTACGCGCTCGAAATGCTCTTTGAATTAAGCCGTCCCGTCACCCTGGTGGGCGCCTATGAATTATTGTCCAATCACGAGCTGCTCGAAGACGAAATGGAGAACCTCAAAAACCTCTTCGAAACCCCGCGCCGAATCGCCGTTCACACCCACTTTTTCGACCGTTTCCTCACCCAACCTGCCGAGCAATTTGGCGGGGTCCGCGAAACCATTGGCAACTATCTGCAATATTTCCTGACCCCGGAAGTGGCCGAAGTTTTTTGCGCCGGCGAAAGCACGTTCGCGTTTTCGGCCATTGACCAGGGCAAAATCATCCTCACCACGATGCCCCAAAAATTTCAGACCGAACGGCGCTATGTGAACACGTTCCTGAAACTGCTCTTTTACAATCACGCCCTGCGCCGGTTCGACAAATCCAAGGCCGCTCGCGCCAAGGACAACCTGCTCATCCTGTGGGCGGACGAAGCGCAACGATTCATGACGGCCAGCGAAGACGGCACCAGCGATTACAACTGCGTGGACGTCATCCGCGAGGCTGGCGCTACCGTTGTCGCCGCCGCGCAAAGCACCACCTCGCTGATCCCGCCGCTGGGCAACGACAAATCCAAAGTTCTGACCTTGAACCTGCGGAACCGGATGATTTTCCGGTCCGCCGACGAAGCCGACGCCGTGCAAGCCGCCGATTTCATCGGCAAAAAGCGGGTGGTGAAACGCTCCTGGGGTTACAGCGGCGGCAAACGCAATGTGAACTACAACGAAACCGAGGAACACAAAATCAAGCCGCACAAGCTCCGCAATCTCCGGGACCATGAGTGCGTTCTGGTCCACTGCGAGCGCGGTTATCGCCGCGTGACGCTCCCGCCATTGGAGCCTGATGGAACCATAGCCAAGTGGTTTCCGTGGTGGCGAAAAATCTTCTAAACCTTATGAAAACACAGAAAGAAATACTCCGATGGTTGCAGGCGAACCTGGGAATCCGCTGCACGGCCGCGCTGACCAGCGCTGATTGCTATGCGCTCGTATCCAGCGTTAACCTCTGCAATCTCATCAGTCATCCAGGTGCGCCGCCAGAGCTTTTTGCTGCCTACGCGGCCATTGTCCGCCAAATGCAGCCTGAAACACGGGGGCTGGCTTATCACGCAATCGCTTGTGAATTGGACTGGCCGCATCGCGACATGATTTGGGAGTTGTCGCGGCTTCCCGCTGACGAGAAGCCAAAGTATAAATGTGCCTTTGAACAGGCAAGACACGGCATGACTCCGTGAATTCTCAGTCCAGCGAAGCGGACTCGATCCCAGCCAATCGGGCCGGGAAAGACAGTTGCTCCACGATAAACGGCCGCAAAAGCAAGCGAATGGCTGAGGCTGGCAAAGGCATAAACTGCAAGACACGCCGTGACCAACGCGCGGTTTGCCTCGCTCCACGGGCTTCCCGTCGCCCTGTTGCCCTTCGCCGACGCCCTTTCCGCTCCGCAAATCGCACGCTCGTCACGAGCTTGCATCCGCCTACCGCCGCAATCGCGGCGGGCTTCCGTCTGCGGCTCGGCGGCGGGCGTTGCGCTCCGGCTACGTTTCGTTAGACGCTTCACTCCGCCCTCCGCTCCACTCCCCGCGCGCCGACCACAGACCGAAGCCGGATCACCCATCCGATTCATGATTCGTAACGGGATTTCAGTGTATTGGCGATTTCGAGGAGGCGGTTGGCCAGGGCTTGGGGACGAACGACGGTGGCGTGCGCGCCCCAGCTCAAGACCCAACGCTCGGCTTCATGAATGCTGTTCAAGCGTAAGCGTATGCGGAGTTGGCGGCGGGGGAGTTCGGTAATTTCCTGGCTGGCGTGCCACTTGCGGCCCCGAATCAGGTCGGCACCCCATGAATCGAAATCCACGACGATTTCATAATCGGCGTCACCCTTAAAGACGGTCAGGCTGCCTTTCAGGTAATCGTTTAGGCTGAATTTCTTTGGAATCACGAATCGTGTAGATGTAATTTCCGGGGATTTCAGCCGGGGCAAGGCAAATGTGCGCATGGCGTTGCGCTTCACGTCGAACGCGAATAGATACCAGTGGTTGTCAATGCAGCCGAGATGATATGGATGCACCAACCGGTCCAGCGCTTTGTCGGTGTCGAGGTTTCGGTATTGAAATTTCAGGACGCGGCGATCCTTCAAGGCGCGGGTGAGGACTTCAAAGGTTTCCAAGTCCGTGTCTTCGGGGGCAAACGGACGAAACGACAGCGCCGCATCAAGGTTTCCGAGCGAATATTTGGTGGAGGCATCCAGATGGCCGGTCAATCGCTTGAAAGCCAAAGCCAATGGATGCTCAAACGGTGTCCCGCGATACTGGGCGATAGCCTTGTGAGCGACCAACATCGCGAACACCTCCGCCTCAGTTAATGGCATATGGGGAAACTGGTTTACCGGCTTTGCGTAATAGTACCCGTTCCGGCGCGAGTCAAATTCAATGGGCAGTTTCAGCCGGCACTTCATGAAATCCACGTCGCGCATGATGGTGCGCCACGAGACTTCAAACTCCCTGGCCACCTGGTTGCAATTGGGATACGCCTGTTCCTTGATGAGGTTATGGAAACGCATCATGCGCTCCCATGGCGGGCGGCTGTGAGCTTGGGTTTTGGAATTGGCCATAACTTTAGTTGAGTTGCTTGGTCGTCAGCCGTTCGAGCTGTTGCGCCAGTTCGCCCACCTTCGCGCCCTGATCAAAAACGGCCTGCGTTGCCTCGTCGCGGGAATCTGGTCCTTCGCATTGTAGCAAAACCAGAGGAACTTCGAGCGTTGCAGCCCCATCAGGAAGGTAGACTTGGAGAGACCTTGTGTCATAGCATTAATAGCATTAGGACCGCCCCGCTTACGCTTTGCTTTTTGGATCATCCATTTTTAGTTTTATGCTTTTCAGGCACCCATGAATTTTCTCGAAACTGACCGGCTCTCGGCGGATGCAGCAGGTGACTATCCTTGTCGGCGGCGGCAAAGCCCACTGCCTGGCGTTTCAGGATGCCAAATAGGCCGCTGCAGTCCGCGAAATAGGCGATGGTTTGCCCATTGGGCGAAAGCTCGTAGGCGAGGTTCCGGACTTTAAGTCCCGCCTTTTCGAGCGCTATCAGCAGGTTTCCGGCGACGGTAGCAGACGGGATGGTGGTTGGCATTCCCAATTGAAAAAGACGCTGAATCGGCGCCGCCACTTCTCGATCGGTGGTCAGATCGCTCGCAAGAATTACACCGGTGATGCCGCAGGAGTGTGTTTCGTCCTCCAAGAGCTGCAGTCCGGTCCACACGCAAATTCTGATAGTGTCGGGATGTCCAAACCGTCCGGACTTCGCAGAGATTCCCGCCTTGTCTCTGCGCAGTCGACGACCGCTTAACGCGCATATCACCATGAGCCGGATCAGGACGGTCTCCCCGGTGACGGTGCAAGTGGCCACCTCTGAGGGAGCCACTTGGAGACCGGAAGCCGCGCAGGTGACCAGTTCCTCGGCAAATGCGGTTTTGCGTGTCTCAGGGCACTTTTTGAGCAGCCTGGCAAGGCCGCGCTTGCCGGACAAATCACTTGTCCCGATCAGCAGCCGGTTGACCCTCTTGCCGGTGATGGAACAGATTTCAGATTCGTCGGGAAGAATCTTCGTGGTGGTTTCCTCGCAGGCGATCATTTCGTCGGGCAGACCGAACCGCTGCGAGACGGTGCTGGCCACCGCAAGGTCGCGATCCACAAATCGCCCGGAAAAATCCGATTTGATCACCTCGTCCAATAGTAGCTTCTTGCAGGAAACAGCGCAGATGCATATCTCCTCGGGAAACCCAAGGCGGTCCGGATTTTTTTGGGAGGGAACGAGCAGATCCTTTCGGGCGATCCGGTGGCTCAAAACTGAGCGGCAGGTCTCGGCGGGGATGAGCCGCTGGCGTGAGATTTCGCAGATGACCAATTCGCTGCGGTGCGCGCGGATTTTGGAAAGTTCTGAGGCTTCCATCTGGTCGATGCGGCAGAGTTTCCCGGATACACCGCTGTGCTCAAGTTCGTCGATCAAACCCACGACCTTGGTGATTTCACAAGTAGCTGTCTGCGAGCGAAGCGCGGCTCTCCCAGATATGGCTGAGGTGACCAATATCCGCCGGTCGACGCGTTTGCCGCTTATGGCGCATATCGCGGCCTCGTCGGGCAGCAGGCGAGCACCCGTTTCCTCGCAGGCGATCATTTCGTCGGGCAGACCGAACCGCTGCGAGACGGCGCTGGCCACGGCAAGGTCGCGATCCACAAATCGTCCGGAAAAATCTGATTTGATTACTTCATCCAGTAGTAGCTTCTTGCCGGAAACGGAGCAAATGCATATCTCATCGGGAAATCCAAGGCGGTCCGGATTTTTTTGGGAGGGAACGAGAAGATTGGTCCTGGCGATCCGGCGGCTCAAAATTGAGCGGGAGGTCTCCACGGGGAGGAGCCGCTGGCGTGAGATTTCGCAGATGACCATTTCGCTGCGGTGCGCGCGAATTTCGGAATGTTCTGAAGCTTCCATCTGGTCGATGCGGCAGAGTTTTCCGGATGCCCCGCTGCGCTCCAGTTCGTCTATCAAAGCCACGACTTTGGTTATTTCACATCTAGCTGTCTGCGAGTGAAGCGCGGCTCTCCCAGATATGGCTGAGGTGACCAATATCCGCCGGTCAACGCGTTTGCCGGTGATGGCGCAAACTGCGATCTCATCGGGAAGAAAGCGGGCACCCGTTTCCTCGCAGGCGACCAGCTCAGTGTTCAGTGCCCGCCTGCCGCTGGCCGGGGAGGCGACCAAGCTGTCGCGATCCACAACCTTCCCGCTCACATCGGAGGCAGCCACTTCATCGCTCAACAGATTTCGCCTGGTGAGCTCGCAGATGGTGAATTCGGCGGCAATGCCCTTCCGCCCCGGGGCCTTGTCTGACCGGTGCAGCAGATCGAGCCGCACCGTCTTGCCGCTCAGATCGGACTTCTCCGCCTCGCTATGAAGCAGCCAGTCCCCAGAAACTTCACAGCGCACAAATTCGCTCCTGTGTCCACGTCGCTTGGAAACGCCCGAGCAGACCGTCTCGTCCAGACGTACAAATTTGCCCGAAACCTGGCTCTCAATCCCTTCTGTGGCAAGGATGCGGACTCCCGTGAATTCGCATACCCGTAGCTCCTCCATGAGCGCGGGCTTGTTGGAAATTTGTGACCGGTCGAGCAGGCGCGAATCCACGATCAGTCCGCTGACGTCTGACTTTCCCGCCTCCTCCGGGAGCAGGATTAATCCCGTGATGGCGCAAGTCAGAACCTCCTCCCGGAGCGCAGGCCGGGATGAAACTCCGGAATAAACAGCCAGATCTTTGTCCACCCAAGCGCCCGAAACAACTGATCGCACCGCTTCATCGGTGAGCAACCGCCGGGAGGTTTGTTTGCATTGGACCATTTCGCTTTCCAATCCGTGCCGGCTGGGATTTTTCTCTGAGGCTATCAGCAGGTCTTTGCACACATACCAACCGTTCACGTCTGAGCATGCGCCCTCGTCAGGCAGAATGAGCGCATGCGTCTTGTCGCAGTGACGAAATTCTGACCGGTGTCCACGAATCCCGGACTTCGCCGAGGCGGCAATCTGGTCCCGACGCACCATCCGCCCTGATACGCCGCTTTGTTTCAGCTCGTCGGGCAATGCCATTGCGCCGGTGATCTCACACTTGGCCATCTCGCTCTCTATCGCCCGCCTTCCGGACACGTCGGATTTCCGGAGCAGATCCAAACCCACGGTCTTCCCGGAGACCTCTGATTTCCCCAGTTCGTTGTTCAGGAGGCGGCGACCTGTGATCTCGCAGGTTTTGAAGAACTTTGACAGGGCCGTGATTTTGCAGATGGCCGAGGTTTCCAGCAGATGACGCAGTGCCTTTTGTCGGCTGATTGCGCATTCCCCCAGCCAGGACGCCGGAACCTGCTTCAGGGTAACGTCGCAACGTCGTCTTTCTGGCTCGGCGAGCACCATGCCGGTCAGTGGCACGATGTGGAGGGGTGCCGCGAACGTCGCCTTTCCTTCCGCATCCGTGAACGTCGCCTCCAGTTCGATTGTCACATACTTGCTGCCGGACGCGCCGACCAGGTCCGCGGCCAATATCGTCTCAAACCTGCGGGTGATCTCATTTTGTCGCGCGGAATTCCCCCCGGCGCACTGAAGCTCTTCCGTCAGTCGGGCGTCATAGAATTTTACAAATTCGCGGATGTCCGGATCTGACTCGACCGCTCCCGTCAGTATTGTGTTCGCTTCAGGCAGCATTTCCGGGATCGCGCATTCCTTGACAACCTCGGAGTTGCTTGGAGGGCTCGGGAGCGTCCCATCTTCCGGATGGACATGGCTGGCTTGGCACAATTTTTCAAACCGGTCATGCGAGACTGTGGCAGTGGCCCGGATGTCCAGCCGGCCGCTGAATCGCGGATGCTCCCGCCGGATACTCCAGTCTTTCACCAGAAAGTTCAGGCTCATGGTGTTGACCCAGGCCAGCAGGGTTGTCTGCACGCTCTTCCTGGATTCTTCAGCCCGATCCACAACCCGGTGGGAGTGACGTCGGCGCCACTCACCTAGAAGTCCCTCAAACCAACGGCTCCCTTCTTCGTAAAGCCGGATCGTGGTTCCGCCGAAAGTGGCCAATCCGGACCGTAGATAGTCTGAATCCTTGTCGTCAAATGTCGCGGTCCAGGGGGCCTGTCCTCTGGGGGAGACTCGAATATTTTGATTGGGCAATTCGTTCAAGGTCGCGCCATCACACACAAAAGCCCCACGACAGAAGGTTGGCACGTCGAACCTTGGTGGCTTGGCTTTGAGCTTTGGCACCGACGGACCGGCACGGTGCATTTCATCCATACTCCCGAGGGTTTCCTCGACTTGATTTTTCTCTTCGTCGTATTTTTCCTTTGCCTTCCTAATCGACTCTTGGGCTTTCTCCAGCGCCTTTCCGACGTCTTGGCCCATCAAAGCTCGAGTGACCAGCGTCTTTAGCTCTTCTTCGAAGTTTTCATCATCGTCAAAGCTGGAAGCCTCAAGGATGGCTTCCATGTCGCCGATGGTCGAGGAGATCAACTGGAGTTTGGACAGGAGGCGGGCGACAATGTGATCCTCCACCGAGTCTTTCACCGTGAGGTTGAGGACTTCGATGTGCCCGAAACCTGACCCAAGCCGCTGGACACGGCCGATCCGTTGCTCTAGCACCATCGGATTCCAGGGCAGGTCATAGTTGATGATGACATTGCAAACCTGAAGGTTGAGTCCCACGGCACCGGCGTCAGTGCTTAGGATGACATTGGCCTGAGGCGGATCCGCTTTGAATGCTTGAATCGATTTTTGATTAGCTGCGTCAACGCTGCCGCGGATCGTGGCACAGTGGATTCCCTTGGAGCGCAGATCTTCGCAAATGAGGTCCACCGTCTCCAGGCGCCGGGTGAACACTAACGCCCGCCACTTGATCGGATTTTTTGTGCGGAATGCTTCAAGAATTTCATGCAGCTTGGCCAGCTTGCACCCCGTCCCGGAGGCTTGCACTCCATTTTCAAACAGCCGTAGAATTGATGGTGTAAGGGTCCCGTTTTCACTCATCCGTCGCACTTGCGCGAGCAGCGCGCGGGGACTGCTCATCAATGCTTCCGCCAGACTCATTCTGGTCAGGGCGTTCAGGTTTGCAATAGTGGAACCGACCATCCGCTCCAGGGCCTTCTCGGCGGGCTGGGCCTGGCATTGGACAGGTTCCACATGCCTTTCGGGGAACGCCAGATTGGCATCCTGACGGGACGTTCGCACCATGTAATCCTGGACTTTTCGCCGGAATTCATCCCGCGTTCCCGGGTGGAGGTTGCGTGCGGTGGTCGCGCCGTCGGCCACATACCGATGAACGAAATCGTCCGGCGATCCAAGCGGATTGACATGGCCTTTGGCTGAGCTGAGACAGTCGATCAGTGAATACATGTCCCACAACCGGTTTTGGATGGGTGTGGCCGTCAGCATCAGGACATATTTGAAATCACGATTGGCTAGCGATCCGTGGATTGCCTTGGCCAGCTCTGGGGTTTTCGCTGCGCCAAACAAATTCCGGAGTTTATGGGCCTCATCCAAGATGATCATGTCAAACGAAGCGTTGCGGATCAGATTCATCCGATCCCGCGCGCTTTCGTAGGTCGTGATGACTACTGGAACCGCGTGGTGCAGCCACGGATTGAGTTCGTTACCCACCCCGTGCGCGGCGTGGATGCCGAACTTTTCCTTCAATTCGTCTCGCCACTGCATGACGAGCATTTTGGGGCATAGGATCAGTGCGCGGCGGACTTTCTTCCGGGTTTGGAGTTCATTCAGCACCAGGCCAGCGCTGATGGTCTTTCCCAATCCCACATCATCGGCGAAAAGGGCTACCGGTGATCGGCGGCAGAAAGTGATCAGATTCTGCACCTGATGCTCATATGGCTCCAGACGTTCTGACCAGTGCTTACGGGAAAGAATGTCGTCCTTGGTCTCGATCGTGATGGGGGCCGTGAGCTCATATTCGATGGCGGCAAGGTGCAGTTCATAGTGCAGATCCGAGGCAGCACCAAGGAGTTTACCAGCGTGGACAGAATTGGTCCGCCAGCGCGACTTCGTATGCGGTGTGGTAGGGCCGTTCATTGCCGCCCCATCAGGAAGGTGAACTTTGACAATCTTGGCAAGCGGCTAAAGTTCACGTGTTTATCCCCTCCTGCGTTGTTCCTTTGGGCCGGTAGCTGATGGGGCTCAAATCGATCATCAATTTCTCGCGAATGAGCGAGATTTCTTCTGGACTGAAATCCTTTTGCAGCAAGTGTTCGATCAACTCGACCTGTCGCGGCTGCCCGAAAGCTAGACGGTAGATTGCCAGTGTCTTGAGAATGGCGGCGAGTTTGCCGTGGTCGCGGCTGAACGGATACAGCGGGATGATGCGCTCGATCTTGTAATGCTCGGAATCCACATGCCAGTAAGGCACCAGTTCACACTTGCCGCGCTGCACACGCTCTATGCTGTCGGCCAGAGCGAATAGCGCAACCCAAGGGTCACCCAATTGGGGGCTGCCAGTTAATCGGAAGCCGTATTTCCGTGCGACTTCCTGGCGAATGACCAAGCTTTTGTAGCGGTTGATCCGGCCTTCCCGCTGTTCGAGATCAATAGGATTCCCCGGCAGATTCCAGTGGACGATTTTCCGGCAGTATTGGTGAAAATCCAGGCCCTCCTGACCGATGGAGGTGGTGGCCAGAACAAACGGGCGAAACGGCGAATTAAAATTTTCACGGATGCTGGTGGCGCGTTTCTGGCCCTCCTCGGTTTCAAGTTTTTGGTTGCCGAAATCCACCGCGTAATGGCAGCGCATCTTGTGCGGCTTGCCATGAAGAAATGAGTTGAGGCTGTCCACATTGACGCTGGTGGCGTTGATGTTGATGGTTTTTTGCAGGCGCTGGAACGTCTTCTCCATGCTCCGTTCTTGGTCTTTGGTCAGGTGTCCATATTCATCCAAGACCGCCTGCAAGCAACCATCTGCACAATATCGCAACACCTGCCGCCAATAATCGGCAGGGGGACAAGTGAGGCGTACCGCACAAATGGATTCAGGCTTGTTGAACAAGTTGAGAAACTCACCAGCGATTTCAAAGGCTCCGCGCAGATGGCGCTTCGTCAGTTTGCCATTGTCAGATGGAAAGAGGCGCAGCAGGGTGCGGAGGGTGGTAATGGCGGGCGATCCCAACGCCATGTCGGCCAAAACGTCAGGCAAGTCTTCCGGCATCCGGCCGAGGACGATTTTGGCTGGATTCATGAAAGCCTCCCGGAACGCAGCAAAATGCCGTCGTTTGCCGCTCTGTTCGCCGTCTTGGGATTGTTGGAAAAGCGAATCCTCTTGGAAGCCGTCGTCATTGAGCCAGTGTTTGATGACCGTGTTGAAGTTCCGATCTAGGTGGTCGAGCAACAGTGGCGCCGCCCAATACCACCGCTCTGGCGAACCCTTCGCGGTTTGGTACTTGGACAATCCAAGTTGCTTGATGCTTTCAGTGATGCGTTTGCGAAGCGCCTGACGAATTTGCGAGAGAGACTGACTGCCCGCGAGGACGGAGAATGGATCGTAAAGTCCGGCCAGCGTGGGGCTGGGGTAAAGACAGCAGAAATTGCTCATGCTTCTGGCCAAAGCTGTGTCGCCATCCTCAGACCGAAAAACCAAGAGGGGTACGGGATGCCGGCGGTAGTTCTGTTCCTTTCTCGGAGGGAAGTATTTGCGCACGTCCTTTTCCCGCGCCTCCCGTGTGGCGGCGTTGCTGATGGTGAGCCGCTCCACCTCATAGGAAACCATGGTTGCGATCATGCGTGGCACCATGACCCAGCCGGAAAAAACGAGGGTTTTAGAAAAACCAGCCGCGTGCTTGAAGGCACCTTCCAGGGGGTAGTAAGATAAACTGGGAGGTATCCAGAGCAGTTGCGCCCCAACCGAGCCGACGGCTTCCGCCACCAAATTGGACAGCCGCGCATGACCTGCGAGCGTGGCCCCGGCGGTCTCAGCAGCCTGACCAACGAATAGTTTATATCGGTTGATGGCGCGGACATCGAGCCAAGCATCCTTGTATTGCTTCAAAGTGGATCGCACAAGCTCGTTCCGGCGACACAATTTGAGGAGGTCTTTGAGAGCATAACCATCCAGGAATGAAAGTGGATAGGGTGATGATTTGCAATACTCGATGGGTTTGGCGATGGCGTGATGACGACCTTGTGCCGCCTTGCTCAGTGCCCAAGCCACCTGATCGGTATTCACAAAGTTCTGAACATCCGAGAGGCCGCAGGAAATACCGTTTTTGCTCCAATTATCCTTGATCATCGCGCCGGGGTCGGCGGCGACAATCTGCCGCTCGGTGCGGCAAATGATAGATCGCAGGATGCTCTCCAATCCGTCCCGATGTTCGGTGGAGATATTTACCTCGCCTTTTTGTAGATTTAATAATTGCCTGTAAAGCCCGGTCCGATGACGCTCATAATCCTCAATGGCATCTTTATCCTTATTCGTCAGGAACTCTAGCACGGTCTTAAAGTCGCGGTAATGATCTTCCCCATTGGCGTGGTCCATATCACCCGTGAACGCCTTGAAGGGCGTGGCGGACAAAAGAAGAATGCGCGCCTTGCTGCTCCGGAAAATCCTTTGGGCAATGACCGCCTCCTCATCCTGGCTATGCAGATCAATCAAATTTCGGAAACGCTGGAACTCGTCGAGGATGAAAAGGTCGGCATCAATATAATCCAGACAGCTATCAATCAGGACTCGTCGGAGCGCCCGAGAGACTTCGTTGCTGGCGCGACGGTGGTTCTCCTCGTTCTCGTTGTTTCCGTCCAACAGGGCCGCCATGTATCGGGTGGCCTCATAAAGAGGCGGCTTCTGGTGATTCCGCAACTCCAGAAGTTGCCGCGTTTCGGTAAAATCCTCGGCGTTCAGGACGCGATTCCAAAGTCGGGAAAGCAATTTGTCCGGCAGGTCAGAACGGAAACGGCGGTAGGCGCGTTCCTGTTCAAAATCATTTCGAAGCTGACTGATAGTTTTTCGCACACCGCCGCGAAGCAGGCAGGCCAAGCCATCCGAAAGCGAGGCCAGCCTTGCATCGACGCATAGCAATGAGTAGATGATGGCGCGTTCATACCAATTGCCCACGCCTTGTGAAATATCGAAGGAGGTTGCCGGTGTGAGCGTATTCAGAACCAGACCAACCGATTGCGCGGCGCCATTGGATTCAGGTGCGTAGGCGAGGTAAGCAACCCGCCGGGCAATGTTTCTTGTCAAATCTCGCTCCGGGAAGACATTCAATTTGCTGATATTTTCACCGGCAATAACTTGATTGGAGCAGATGTAGGTGACTTTGAACGGGGTGGAATCGCCTTTAAGACGACGCTCGTATAGCGCCCTGGCAATGATGCCCTTGGCCACGACGGTTTTTCCCAAGCCCACCTCGTCCGCGACCAGCATGCTCTTTTGCTTTTGTCCGAAAAGCCGGGTGTAAACCACTTCAACCGTTTCCCGTTGAAAATCCTTCAGGCTGTTCAAGGCCTGCGCAATCGTGGCCAGATGCGGGTCAGTCGCCATTTCCTGCCTCCTTTCCTTTGCTCGCCGGAATGAGCGGCCGAAAAACCTCCCAGAATTCCAAAAACGCCACCGGTATGAGCGGCGGTTTGTCAGGTTCCGACGTCTTCAGGCGCTGAATCACACTGTCCACCGCACGCATTTTTTCCGGATCGCGGGAGGCGGCCGCAATCATGGTCTCGAATAGCGGAAGCTCGGTGGCCGTGAATTCGTCGCCACCATTTCCATGACGCCGTCTATGATCGTGCGGTGACTGCTCAAAATCAGCCTTGGAAAACTCGTCAGCGAGCAGGAAGCGGAGGTATTCAAAAAATTGGTCGGTGTTGGAAACGATGTCTTTGACAATTCGTTCCAATCGCGTGGTCGGCAGGCCGCCAATCTCATACTGCAACAGGAAATGGCGGAGAGATTCCTCGCCTGAGCTGATGGTAAACGCCACAAATCGAGAGAGGTCGGCCTCCGTGATATTCGCAAAAACCGGCTGGTTGAGCTGGCCGAACGCCATTGGCTCGCCTTCGCCAGAAGTGCCATCGCGGTTCCTCATGGGAGACATTTTCAGGATCAACCCCTCCGAGGCGGGCACGGCGCGCAGATCCAGGCTGATGGTCAGATCGTAATTCGTCTTGTTGGCAGATGGCGAGAGAGTGCCAGCGAGGGGAGCCTTGGACAGGGCAAATTCCAGGCGCCGAACCTTGTTTTTCTGACCGGCCAGCAGATCGTGCCGACCCGCAAGTTCCGGTGAAAACTCCTCGAACACATTCAATGCCCGGTTCGAGTCCAGCAAATCTCCTCGCACCACTTCGAGTGCGATGGTGTGATTGGAACCCGACAATTCCACCATGAACTCGACGTTGCGTTCGCGCGCGGCTTTGGTAGCATTGGCAGAGCCCACCAACCAGCGGACTTGATCCGGCAGTTGAAACACGAACAACTTGGCGTGCAGATCCTGAGGCTGGCAATCGAGTTGCGCGCCGTCGTCAGCCTGCCGCTCACCCTCGACGACGCGATCGGTCAAACAATGGGCTTTAAATTGACCCACGGTGGCCTGTTGCAGTTTTTCCAACTCTTCCCGCCGACTGAAGAGCGAGAATTTCCCCTGTACGCGCTCCCGCAAGGACAACAGCGTGTCGTCATCCACAAAGGCGGATATGCACAGGGCCTCGCCGGCACTGTCGGTCAGGATCGGGCTTTCGGTGTAGCCGCGAATGCCGATTGGATGAAAACGGACGCGATCAAAACCCTCCGGCGTGTCAAATTTGACTTTTGCTAAATCACGAACAAACGATTTATAGTTCGCGATTGGACGAATGCGGTCCAGATGGCCCATGAAATCCACGATGGGAGCATTATCACGGCGCGACGCCGAGGTGACGTTGCCTTCCAGAGCGACGGCGACATCCCAACTGCGGTCGTATGTGAGGTTACGGCTCAAGATTACAACCCGGTAGAAGAGGGATTGACAGGAATCTTCGGGCCGATAACGTAACACCCAGACCTTGGGGTGAAACGACGAGAAGGCGTTTTCCATCGTAACCGGAACAATCATCTGTTCCATATACGCGAACAGGCGGTTATAGCGTTCGGGGACATGAAGCTGACCATTCTGGTAGTACACCGTAACGATACCGGCGGTGCGTCCAATGGCTTCGAGGAGTTGGAAGCGTTCGCCTTGCAATTGTCCCTCCAAGGTCTGGGAGTAAAAAAGCGCAACGGGGATGGACAGAAGCGTATTCAGGTCCAAGCTATACGTGGCCGCGATAGCTCGGTCGAGCCGGTAGCCCTCTGGCGGAATCAAAAGCCGGCCGTAATCCAGCCGGTCATTTCTAAATTCAAGCATGGCCTTCCTCCTTTCCTGATTCAGCCTGATGGATGTCGCTCACGATGCGCCACGCTTGCGGGAGACGATAATTCAACCGATCAATTCCGATCCAGCTGGAGACTTGTTCATCCTGGTTGTCCGGGCGCAAACGGGCGCGCGGGCCTTTGTTGGCGCGTTCCTGGCGAATAATCCATTCGTCAAACGGCGCGTTTGTTGGAGGAAGTTGTCTGACCAATTCAATCCAATTTTCGACAAACTTCTTGGTGAAATGATGAACCCGACCGCCTGCCTGATTGACATTAATCCACATGGCTTCGGTATCCCATTGTGACCAAGGGAAACTTTGCGCGTCCTGTCTCCAATCCGCCCACTGCTGATCGTATTCTTCGGCAAGGTTGGGCGTGCCAAACTTCTCCTGAAGCAGACAGTTGTAGCGGATGTGCGCGCCACGGAGCAGTTTCCAAAAGATTTCTGCCCGCAGCACAATCTGCCGCAGTTGGGGGCCGGGCAACTGCTTGATGAATGGCAGGGCAGCGAGGTCCGCGAAGCTGGCCTGCTGGGACAGTGCCAGAAACTGATCCTGTGCCCGGGCATCCATCAAAATCTGGCCTAACAGACTTTGTGGCCTGGTGGCGACGATCTGCTGACGCAGAAAAGACGCCTCACCGCGCTGCAAGGTGATGGCGATTCGCTCTGGCCAATCCGGTGCGATGGGCAACGTGATGACCGAGTTGCGGGACACATCCTCGGCGTCCACGTCATCGCCACGTTCTTCCTGGCTTTGTTCCAGCAACTGGCTGAGCGGGGGGCGGCGACCACTGTGACGATGGCAATATTCGGCAAGCGAGAGATCGGTCTTGATAATACCGAAAGTGCGGATGCCATTCCAATATACCGAGGAAGGCTGCCGTTGGACATCGCGATCGGCGCGAATACCGAAGCTGACGCCGATTATGCCAAGATTTTCTTGCTTACCGTACTTCTGCACCAAGCGGATGCGGCACTGTTTTTCCCGTTCGGATAGGAAATTTGCCAACGACTGACTGCGGCGCTGGCGATCGGTCAAAGCCTCGTAATCTTTCAGGAGACGTGGAACAATTAGGAAATACTTGGCACGCGTCTGGATAGTGGAAATACCGGGGAACAAGAGATCCGCGAAGGCATCACGGATGACGCCGATACCAAGTTCATCCACGACGCCTTTTTCGGCCAGCAGGTCGAGTACCGTACGGACGCGATCACGGTGTTCAGATGAGAAATCAATCCAGCCAAGGGAGGAAATCATAATGTCACCTGTCCGGATGCAGTTCCTTGTGGGCCTCGGCGAGGCGGCGATTGAAATCCGAAAGCTTTCCTTCGTTCCACCGCCGAACTTCGAGCATTGCTCGGCGAACCGACTCTGGGGAGAAATCCTTCACCCAGGTTTCATGTGCTCGATAAGCCTCCGGTTGTCCCGGCAGCATCGCCTGATACACTTTCAAAGCACCTGGATGGCGACGTTCCAGACGCTTCAACACGCGGTCCGTATAATATTGAGCCAAACCTTCGACAAGCCCTGTTTCAGCCTTGTGAAAGGTTGAAGCAGGCCAACGACGCCCTTCGATGTCCGCTCCGAGTTGAGTGTAAGCATGGGCAAGCTCATGCGTCAGGACCACGATTGAGAGATCCTCAACGGTGCAACCCATCCATTCTGACACCAATCCGACTACACCCCAATAAATTCGAATGCCAGCGCGATTGACGGCATGCTCGTCGGCGGATGTGTCGCTTGCGTCGTATTCATAAACGCCGAGGAAATCGTCTCTGACGGCGAGTACGGTTCTGAGCGGGTCATGCTTGTCCAGCAGGTTGAGCAGTTCGTCAGCCCAATTTTTCGTAGAATTGAGTTCCACCTCGGTGGAATGCACCCACCGTTCTGGGGCCGGCCGTTGCCACAGCTCGGCTCGTAAACGCAACATCCCTGTGGCGCCTGCTCTGGCTTGCTCCAAGGCGCCGCGATAGCGCCCAATTAACATGATCCGCTCGAAGTCGTCAGGGAAGACCACGTCTGACAGGATCGCTGGATGTCCGGGTGCGACCTCCACTGACACTTGTGCTCCCTGTCGGTTTTCTTCAGTTTCTTCGGGTGTCCGCATTGCAAGACGACATTCTGTCCTGAGGGCTTCCTGTAAAACTGACCGCGTCTGGTCGCGCACCCGCTTTACCTTGGTTTCAACCTCGGCAGGAACGCGAGCGATCAGGTCTATCAATCTGATTGGCATGGTTAAAGTAGTTTATTATTGCCGCAAAAGACTGCCGACGGCGAATGTGCCTGCCGCTTTCCAGAGGAGCCTGTTGCGTAATGGTTCATTGGGTGAGGTTCAAGCCTCGGTGAATTGCCCTTGAATTTCAGCTTTCAAATCGATGCCCTTTGTATAGCCCAGCCTTGCGAGCTGCTCGCAAATAACCAACAAGTCTGGAATAAATGACTTCATTTTGGGAAGTTGCATGACGAGTTTGCGCACATCTTCGCCAGGCGGCCAATCTTCACGACAGTTTGTCAGCAGCCACTTGAGAAGTTGAATCACGGCTGCCGACTGCGTCTGGACAAGTTTCCCTCGCTCAAGATGAAAAAGAACGGTGCCGATGCGATTTTCAACAGTTGGCCCCTGAACGACGAGTTCGACAGCCCAGGAAAATACAGGCTCCATGGCCAAGGCCCATTCCACCATTTCGCCGGCTTCTTTGACCGCCAACTTACACGGTTTGCCATGCAAGCGGCCTTGCCAGTAATCTCTCATCCACCTCTTCCAAATGGTCTCCTTTCGCTCGTTGAGGAAATCACGGAGCACAAACTCCATTTGGTTGGCCCATGACGCACGCTGCTCCTCTGTTAATCCAAGGAGAAACTCGTTCAGCCATCCGTCTTGATTCACGTCCACAAGGCAGGAATAGACAATGACTGCGACATGTTTGTAGAGCTGGACCACCAAATCATTTTTGACATTTCGGAAACGAAGAAATGCCTGCCGGTATATCGGAAGCATCTCAATAATCAGATCCCGCGAGAGCTGGCCGTATTTGATGTGTGGTTCCCACAAGAGAAACGCCTCGTCGCCCACGTTCGAAAAAATGAATTGTGGAAATAACCTTCCGCGTGTCCACAACGGATCAATTGCATGAACAAATGGCATCTGGTTTCCAAGGATTACTCTGCCAAGTTGCGCTGCATAGCTGGCACCTGCAACGATGTCATCAAGGGGGGCATGCATCCACTCAGGCCAACCATTGGTCGTATCGCCAGATTTCAAACGGAGGAAGCTCAAAGCCTTTAGCCAAAATTCAACAATGTGTCCTGCCGGGTGGTTGATGGCACGGTTTGTCCATTCAGTTTTCTCGAATTCATCAGTCCTTTTGGCTTCGGCCGTTCTGATTTGTCGCCAGATATGGACTGAAATCCGGATCATCCGCTGAAGCGTTTCATCAGGCGGGGCTTTCTGGTCCGAAAACTCGACACCGTTAAACAAGAAAAAGGTCAGGCCTTGCAACAGATGAGATTTTGCGAAGTGCTTATCCAACACGTCGAGTAACCATGTAAGTTTCTCAGCCGGAACCGACGAAAGTCTCAGCTTCCAAAAGACTCCCTGCCAGAGATCACTTTCCCATTCCTGACGGCGATCCAACTCCTCGAACAAGGAAATCGCCCATTGCGTGTTCTGAGCACAAGCATCTCCGATCGCGGCAACCAAGCCAACTCGTGTTACCCCAGATGGCCACGATTCGCCTTTGTAAGTCAGAAGAAATTCAATCTGGGATTCTATCTTTTGGGAGAGCAAATCGGCGGCCGATTTTGGCGATTGTCCCATGTCAATTACGCCACCGGTCGCAATTGCGCGGTCAACTACCTCATGCTCGCGAAATTCGGGCGCGTGCGCCTTTAATCTTTTAAGCGCGTTTGTCGCCAGCGGACAGTCTTTGTTTCGGGTTGCCAACCATCCTGTCAGTTTATCAGTTTCGCGTTGGCAATGCTTTGACCACTCCTGCTCCTCGATTCCTTCTGGACAAGGATTATTTGGGCCTTCATCGATATGACCCCACAATTCGGCCCGTTCTTCGGGATTCAGATCTGGGTAGCACCGGACGAGCAGTGCGTAGGTTTCGTGCTCTGCGCCAAACGCCGCTGGGTAAAGCAGCCCCCGTTCGAACAAGAGCTTCACCTTCTCGCTGCTGGCGCGGTTCCTTTCCAAGTGCAAAGAAAGCAGGCCGACACGAATCAGCGTCGGGACATCCGCTGACAACCATTCCTCGATATAGCCGGCTGGGAGTCCGGCACTCTTTTCTGACATTTCTTCCACGACGTCCAACAGGCAATCCAATATGAGCGAGGCGTTGCGATGCTCGCGATAGGCATCCCTTTCACGGATGCTACCTCGCATGCTCCATGGGTCATGACGCTCGTCGGCAGTTTCTGCCGCACTAAGAATGGCATGCATCTCGCGCAAGCGCTCATTGAGAATCCGCAAATATTCCCAACCCAATTCGGCAATCAGTGGTTTAAAGACCGTTTCCCATGACTGCTCCAAGTGAAATGATTCTCCAACCAGCACCAGATCGAAATCCGCCTTTGGCCGTGTGCTGAATGAATCGGGTGTTGCGTTCACATTGAATGTCCAACCACTGCTAACGGTTAGATGCAAATTTGTGAGAAATCTGAACAACACAAGGCCCAGAGTTTTGGGAGCGGCCTTGGTCACCGGTGCCAACAGATGGCCAAGCTCACGCTTATGCATGTTGGGGCAGGAACTGACCAACAGCAGCAACCACTTTTGAATGATTGGCGATGTGAAATCCGGATTTTCGAATGGCCACAGTTTACGGCAAAGGCACAGCCACAATATGCGACCAGGCGCACCGCCATGTTCAGCTACAAGCAATAGTCCTTTGTCCGACTGCTCAGAAATTAACATTCTGGCCAACCAGGATGCTAGTTGGCCTTGCTGTTCATTAAACTCCGTGGGGCCGGGACCGAAGAACGGTTTCAGCAATCCTTGCTCGTTTGCCCATTCTACCCAGTGCCACCCAATCGCCTCGCTTGTAAAGAAGTGGCATTCCTCTTTGCGTCCGAGACAATGCGTTAGCAAACTGGATTGCGATTTAGCGAGCCTGATTTCGGGTGGGGAACGCAAAATGTCCCGCACCTTTTGTGCAATATCCGTCGGCTGGTCTTTGGAGAATTGTGCCCATGCATGTAGACCGCGCCCCAGTTCAGAAAAGTCCGCATCGCCGCCGGGTTTTTCAAATGTGATGGGTTTTACTTTTAAGGAATTCCACCAGTCTTCGTCTCCTTTGCTGACGAGGGCATAACGCGGAGCGACACGAATGGCAGACATGCCCCGGGCAAGATACTCCACCGGTGGATCGGTGTGCGAATAACCGATAAACAGAGTTGTGTAGGTATCGAACATGCCACGAAGGAAATCCCGCGCCCAACCTTCAGTCATGTAGGCGCGACCGAAATCTTCGTCGCTCAAAACCAGCGGGTCGTCATTACGCAAAAGCGAGCCGTGAAGGTAAACTATCCCCCGAAAATTTCGCCCAAGCGGAAGTGCCGGAGCGAAATACTGGTCGCATTGTAGTTTCTTCTCGCCTAGAACGCTGCTGAAGTGCGCGTCGAAGTTGGTCGTCACGATCCGAATGTTCCTCTGCTCGGGAAATAGAGCGAGAATCCAGCGATGCAAGTCGGCAGGGAGGGAGGCCGGGTTCCCGATGCGTTCACGCACCTCGCTATCGACTGCTACACCACCGCGCACCATCTCCCCGAAGTAACGGTCCAGGCGGTGTTCATGTTTTGAAAGTTCTTTTTCAAACTGCGTGCCTTTGGCGACAGAAACTGCAAGACCTTTGAAGTCGGGTAAATCGGAGGGTGAGCCTCGCGAAACACCAGCACCCGCAAACACAACTAAACGCCCTTGCTCTTGGGCTTCGAGCAATTCGTCGGGAATTTCAAGCGAGTCGAGAATCATGGTCTAATTTGGCCGTGTCGTTATTGTGGTGGTTGTATCACAACTGGAGCTTGTACTTCTGGCGGCGACGTTGGCATTGAGGCATTTAGGTCGCGCCAAAGTTCCATCGCGCCAGAGGTCCGAGCGGGAACATGACGCCGCAACGCTTTACCAAGGGCAAAATTCAGCGGCGGTGGCAACGCCTCTGCCATTTCCCTGGGGCTGCCGGCGAGTATTTCTTGCTCGGAAAAAGTCATTTCCTTCGAATGGGCAAGCTGGAGAAGAAGGAGGCCGACATGATAGAGATCGATGCGATAGTCCATGGGGCCAAATTCAGCGGGTCGCAAAAACTCTGGCGGGAGAATCGAGTTGTTACGCGTGTTCTGGCCGTCTACTTCTTGAAAGAGTTTGGCGACGCCCATATCAGCCAGCTTAAACTGAATAGCCTTGTCATTTGTGAACATTTCGTCTTTAACGAACGTGGCAAAGACGTTTCCTGGGTGAATATCTTGATGAACCATACCGTTTATGTGAAGGAAGTGAACGGCTTGAAGCAGACACCGCGCAATTGGCATTATCCATAGTCGACCGTCAAAATTCGGGATATTAAATATTCCAGACACTGGGCCAAAGCAGCGCTCCGTGACAATATAGAAGGTGTCACGATATTCGAATGCATCGTAAATGTAGGTGATGTTTGGGTGCCGCAGTGCGACAAGCTTAACAAATTCCGCCTCTGCCGCCGCTTTGATTTTATCGTAGGGTAGACCGAGCGGCTTCAGCACCTTAACCGCCAAGTCGTTATTCCACGTGTCGGTGCAGGAATAAACCATGCCGAAGTTTCCCTCACCAATAGAACTGCCAATGGTGTAGGTGTTTTGCGTCCGAATGCTCGTGATGATCTCGCCCGATGCTGGCGGCACGAATGTCTTTTTCGCGACCAGGAGAAATTGTGCCGGCAGAGGTGCTGCGATCAATTTATCGCCGGGAGTCGGGTTGGTTTCCACGGTTAATTCATCCTCCTTGGAACATGCAATGCGACGGCGACCGTAATTTTTGTGGTCGGATTCAGACCATGTTCCCGCAAATATAAAATCATTGCTGCCACGGTCTTGCCATCATTGAAGACGTCATCAACTACCAGGACATCGGAAAACTGCTGAAGCCCAATTTTTGGTTCGTGCGAAAGAGCGGCTTTGATGTCCGCGACTGAAGCACCCGTCGTTGCGCTAACTCCGGGTGACTTCAAAAAAACGATCGATGGTATTCTCTCCCTCATTTCCCTCGCGGCTTCGGCAAATTGCTTTGCGTGGGGCTTGGACGAAGGGGCTTCCAGCACCAAGTCCCACGAGCGTTGTGCGAGCATTTTTTTGAACTCGGCAAGAAAGCGCGGGAGTTCGCGCCGATATGCTGCCAGGCCTGGTTCGCGCTGGCCCAACGGATCCAAATGCGCTGGCTCCTTTTCCCGATGAATCCAGATAAGATTCGATCTTGCCGTCCGCATTTTCGTAACTGGATCAACGGCGTATGTGTCCAGTGGAATCAACTGAACCGACATCTGGGGATTCCCGATCGGGATTTCAATCTCCATAGCTGTTTCAAGTGTCTTGGTTATTTTGTTTTTTGGCAAATGACAGCGGGGTTAGGCAACGCTGGCAGGCGTATTCAAAAATCCTCCTTCAAAAAGCGCTCATCTGTCTTCGCAGTGTCCAACGACATGCGGAGCCACTTGCTGCCTGCCTGCATGGTTTTTGGCGGATGAGTTGTGGTTGTGATGATGTATTGAAAATTAGCCTGATCCGTATCCGCGAAACATTGCTCCAGTTTCTGGGCATACAGGAAAAACCGCTCATAGATGACGCGTGACATGTCAGCCTCACGCGGCCCGTCGTGAATCAGAAAACGTGGGTGATGCCCGACGCCTTCCATGCTCACGACCACGGCCGCCAAGTCAAAGGCGAGCACCTTGATTGTTTCGAGTGCCGCGCCTGACAATTCGCCGTTACGTTTCACGCTTAAGCTGAATCCGCGTTCCCCAATCGAGGCTGACGGTTCAATTTTGACCCCCATCGCTGCACGCACCGCATCGCCGAAGGCGTCGGACAATCTTTTTTCAGCGCCCTTGTGCGCCTTGCGCACCGCCTCCACTTCTCCTTTAATCTCATCTTTTGTTTTGATTGCCGCAGCATATGCAACGCGCATTTCGCCCGCAGCCAAAGCTGATTCCTCGGCGGTTTCAAATAGAGTGTCCGTCGCATTCAATAGCCGCTGCCACTCGCGCACATGCGTTGTGTCACGGTTAATTCTCTCAAGTTCAGTCTCGTAAGTTTGAAAAGTCGTCGTCACTTTCGCCGCGAAGGTTTCCTGCTGCCGTTTCAATTCGCCAAGTTGCCGCTCCTGCTCTTTCTTCAATTGTTCCAGGTCATCCGCCTCGGCCAATATCTCACCTAGGTTCGCCTCGGTTTCCAACGATGCCCCCGGCGTTTTCGGAATGCACCCTTTGTTTTCTGCAAACGTTCGTGACTTGGGGCAAAGCCCTTGTTCCAGGCGGGCAGGATTTTCAATTCCCTCCGCCTTCATTTTCTGGTGCCGGCTGGTTCTCTTTTGTAATTGCAGATTGGTTGATGCCAGCGAAATTCCCGCCTGATCCAACTGTCCATCAACTTTGTTTCGGCTGGCCGTTGCCTTGGTCCACGCATCACGAGCGCCGACAAACTTTTCGTCCTTTTCCGCTTTCTCTATCGCCATCGTCAGACCCTCGGCCCGCAATACCCTGCGCTCGCTCAAGTCTTTTATCGCCTCATCGCCGGCGACGTTTTCCATTCCAGCGCGTTTCAATGCTTCGACCAATTTTCGATAATCCCGCTTCTCCGTCCGCTCCAAGCTGGGCAATTCTTCATTGGATTGTTTGATGGTCGTTTCAGCGGCTGCCAACTGACCGCGCAACTCCAGTTCCTTGGCATCCAACAAACCCAACACCGCTTTCATCAATTCCTGCTGCGCGGCTACACTGATGAGTGGATTATCCGATTCCGCCATGGAACTGCGCCATTCAGTCAGTGACGAAAACCGGCATTCTTGATCGCGAGCAAGCCATGGCAATAAAAAGCGCCAGCGGAATTGTTCGTTGGCTTTGGTAGCCTCGGTGATGGGCGTGCAAACTTTGTCTTCAATCGCGGCCAGAAAATCATTGAAGTCACCATGCAGAATTTTCCCCGCCAATAATTTGTCAATCGTGCCGTCTTTAATCGCGAAGCGCCGAGCGGAACCTGCGAGTGGACGCGCGACAAGCCAAAGTTCCTTTTCCACGAACACCTCCGCCACAGCCCACAATTCATGCTCGAACTTTTCGTCCACGGCCTTTTCCAGAAGCTCCGGTCCGTAATTCGGCTCGCCGAGAATGTATCGAAGGATGCGGCAGAAAAGTGTTTTGCCGGATGCGTGACCCGAAAGCCCGTCGCCGTAAAGTTCCGGCTCATCGCTTTCTTCAGGTTCGGCCCAAACGATGTTCAGGCCGCGACGCAAGGTGACGCGACGCACTTCATTCGCATCACCCGCTTCCAGCTTCCGCAATATTCTGAGTTCGCGAAACCACAAACCCGGCATTTCGCGGCTTGATTCAGGCTGGATGATGCGTCCGAGCTTGGCGAAGAAGTGGGTTTGCGAGTCTTTCATAAATTATGCAGGTATAAGTTCTGCCACACGGAGCTCCTCCTTTGCTTCGGCAGGAGTTGGCGCTGCGACGGGCTGCAAACGCACCACTGTGATCGCGAGTCGTGCATCGAAGCGGACGTGGGGAAAAAGCACATGCCCGTCGGCAGACATCAGTTCGACGATCAGCTCATCGTTCCGACGAACAACTCGCATCGTGCCTTGATGGCAAAAACCAGAAAGCTGATCCCAGCGGTGTGTCGCGTCGAAGCTGTCACCGTTTAATGCCAGCCAATCCAGTGCTATCTGACCGACGTGAAGTTCCCCAAGTCGGGCGAAGCGCTGGCGGTCGGAAAGTAAATCCGTCGCGGTGCGAAGGCCTCGCCATGGCAACGAACCACCGGCTTGCCAGAGTAATTCCACCATGACGTTGACGACATACTGCCAGCTTTCCGGCAAGGGCACCCGCAACACCGCCGGCAATTCCAGAGGCTTGGTTTGCCAATCCCATGGATGCGCCACCGCGAGGCTGGCCGGGGCGGGGTTCAAGCGCGTCTGATACGCTTTGCCAGTTTGCATGGCCACGGCGAGGGCGTCGTAGATTTCAAGGATGACGCGTTTGGTGCGGTAGTCGCCGTTGAACTTGGCCTCGTCTTTGCGCTTCACGATGGGGAAGGTGTCCAGAATGTAGGCCAAGGCGGCGCGCGGCGTGGGGAACGCCTGGGTCAGGGCGGCGGGTTGCTGCCGCCACTCGGTCTCCGGGCCGAGGTAGAGGTGGAAGAAGGCGGCGTCCAGCTCGCAGCGGAGCAGGAAGCGGCGATCCTCGTCCCAACGGAATGGCGGACCGGACCAGCCGCAGTCCTGCGCGAACGACTCCAACGCGGGCGACGTGAAAACAAGTTCCAACACATGGTCACGAATGAATTGCGTGATGTCGGAGCTGAGATTCGCTGGACCCAGAACCGGAAGTTGCCGACAAGTTGTGATATTGAGATGAACGCCGCCGATTCTCTGGCGCGCAACGTAATCAAGAACCATCGAGTTCATCGAGGCCAACCAGAAAATTCCGTGCAATCCAGTTTCTGGCAAAAACAGATTCAGTGGCTGGGCTGCTCCACCCTCCGGCAGACATGAAGCTATTGCCGTTCGTTCATTCGTCGCATTCGTGATGTCGCGATACCCAAGCGTCCAACTACGTCGCCACGCTCGCGAAGCCAGTATTTCGCTGACGGCACTGAGCGGAGCCCAATAGCGCGGCAGCGCAATCCACGCTGTTTCCTTTTCGTTGGAATCAAGTTCGTGGCAGTTGCCTTTCTTCCTTTCGGATTCATTAACTCCCGCGAAAGTTGCGAACCGATGATCGAATTGATGCAGAAATTTTGATTCCCAGACCGGAACATACGCCGTCTGATCCGCCATCAAGCGAGGCAGGGAATTTGCATTTGGTTCAGCGACACCAAGCTCTGCTGGTGATTTGTAAAGATGGGTTGAATCGTCCGAACGAAACATGATGAGAAAATCGCTTTGCGACCACTCAAGTTTCTCCTCCTGCTGTTTTACCAACGGCTTCACACGCCGATAAAGCGCCAGAACAATTTCCCTGTCACCTTTGCATCGGAAAGTTGGGCACAATCCGGTGAGCGGACTCAGCAGTTGGAGTTCTTCGGCAGTTAACGAGAAAATTCTATCTGCTTCTCGAAGCTGTCCAGGCTGGTTCAAGAAAAATGAAAGTCGCGCTGGCGCTGGCTGGCTTTTTCCGCGAAGCGTCAGTAAACAGAATTTGTAACTGCGATGAACGCCGGGAAATAACGCATCACGATTCTCGAAATCGAAAAGACTGACGAGCCGACCTTCCTCGATCAGGAAGCTGAACAAATGCTTGGAAATGTCATCGGTCGCCACGCCGCTAGGAACAATGATGCCGCACCGGCCGGAAGCATTGCAGAACTTGGCATTAAGCTCCGTAAATAAAACGTAAGTATTGAGGCGAGCTTGATTGAGGTGTGGGTAAACGCCTGAACTCTGGAAAAAAGCAATTTCACTTGCGGCACGCCGCTGAGCTTCCTGAAATTCACGCATCAATTCGGGGTGCGTGGATTCAAGTTCCTTCAACAAATCTCGCCGCTTTGAAGTCATTGCCTCGGCTATGTCTGGCCGACTCGCCGCGAAAAATTGTCTCGCCTCCAAATTCACTCGCTCCCATGGCGGATTGCCAAGGCTGCAATCGAAACCACCCTGCGCGAACACTTCGGGAAAGGCGAGATGGAAGTGGAAGAATTGAAAATTATCAGCCAGTCGTTTTGATTCTGAAATTAGTCCGTCCGGCAATACTCCGCCTTCCACAAAGTCCCGGAGATTCTGCGTCGTAATGCCGATGGGAATTTCCGAACTCGCGTGGCTCGACGCTTTGGCTTTTTTGCCTTTCGTTTTGGGCAATTCTTCCGTGCCTCCGAATAAGCCACCTTGCGTCACCAGCGGTTGATCGTTGAGAGTGGCGGATTCAGCGCTCGCGGGAATTGTGGCAGCGCCACTGGCAATCGCCTCACCGGCAAATTGCTTTTTGATGACGAAGGCGGCGCACCACAGATTGGCCAAGTCCCAAGCCTTGCCGAAATCGTAGTTGGTCTGCGCGGAACGGAAGGCGGCTTCCTTGCGGTGGATATCCTCCGGTCGGCTGTCGCTGATTTCGTCAATGGCGGCCGCCGCTTGATGCAGGCGTTCGCGGATGGCGGTGTCCTCGGCAATGAACATGTGGCGCAGTCCCTCGCGTTGCGCGCGGTTCAGTTTCTTGAGACTGGCACAGGCGGCTTTGTCGTCGCCTTCGATGGCTTCAAAGGCGTCGTCGGGCAGACCGGCGGCTATGAGTTCGGGCGTGGCACCAAGCAGACTGTTGCCGCAGCGGATGTGGTGGTCGAGAAAGGAGAGCGGTTTGCCGGGTTCAAGTGCTTCGAGCCAGAGAGTGACTTTGCACAGCTCGACGGCCATGGGATTGATGTCCACGCCATAAAGGCAGTGGCCGATGACGTCGCGCAGGGCGGTCTGATAGACGCGCGGACTCGGCTCTTCCTCGCCGCTGCGGACGCGGGCGAGATGTCGCGCGATGCGGTGACCGGCGCGAATGATGAAGTGCCCGGAGCCGGCGGCCATGTCGCAGACTTTCAGGGCAAGCAGAGCTTGCTCGGCGAATAGGGAATGGCGAATGGCGAGTGGAGTCGAGCGCCAGAGTTGCGCTACTGCTTCTGGCGTCGCCCCAAGCTCCGTTCCAGATTCAGCAGCTTTTTGCCCAGCAAGGCGGTTTGCTTGAGCAGGCTGTCCACTTCCGGCTGCGTCGCGAACTCCAAGTCCGCGCTCAGGATAAGCTGGGTCTCCACTTCTGTCCGGCTGCCGTTGGCTTTGCGGAGGAACTGAATGAACTCCGCCGTGTAGTGGCGTCCCCAGCCCTCCGCTATGTTCGAGGGGATGGACACCGCCGCCCGGCGCAGTTGCGAGATCAGCCCGAACTTCTCCTCGTCCGGGAATTTGCGGGTGAGTTGATATAGTTTCTTGGTCAGCAGTCGTCCGAGCTGCCAGACCTCCAGATCGCGATAGTCGTTGATTTGCATAATTTGCGAACGCACTTCTCCACACGCCGTCCACTACTCGCCATTCACCACTCGCCATTCGCCTCGCTTCCGCGAGTCGTTCGGCGATGACGGGTTCGAGCGCGGAGTCGAGCAGGCATTGGACGAGGGAATCAGGTGTGTAATAGCTGCCGCTGGTTTTACGCTCGTTACCCGCGGCGGTGTCGAGTTCAAAGCTGCCGGCGTCGGCGTTGATGCGCGGGTGCATTTCCAGCAAACCCTGATAGACGCTGCCGAGTTCTTCCGAGCCGAGATTCTTGTAGTCCACCGCGCGGCGGACATTGCCATCCTGAACGAACGCAATCGCGTGAACGGCTTCGAGGAAATGGCGATTGGAGATAAGGCTGTCCAGCAGGTCGGGTGTGGATTGTGCTGCCGACCACAGGAAGCTGCCCAAGGGCGGCAGCGCGAGTTCCGGGCAGCCGGTGTCGCTGCCGAGCTTGGTGGTGACGAATTGGAAAACGTGCCAGAGGTCGGGATGCGGCGTGCCCGAGCGGTAGAGCGTGAGCGACCGCAGGCGTGCGATGGAATAGAAATCCCGGTAACGCTGGCGAGCCAAGTCATGGGCGAGCGGCGAGTGGCCAGCGGCGAGCGGTAAAGGCGGGTGAAGTAAGTCGCGGTCTTCGGCGACCAATAGGAAAAGCATCCGATAGATGACACGCAGAACCTGGCGGTAAAATTCCTGGGTGGTCAGCTTGCCGGTGCGCAGTTTTTCGCGGAGCGCGGTATTCCCCGGATGCGAGACCAGTCCCGATCCCAAGGCGACGATGGCCTTCTTGACGCCGGGGTAAAGATCGTCGAGGGCACGCAGCGTTTTGTCCTCAGCGGATTTTTTCCAGCGTTCGAGCCAATACTGTGTTGGCTTCTCGCCCTCGAAACGTGATTGATGGCACACGAGCCACAGGACGAAGAACTCGGAATAGAGATCGCCGTCGAACATGGCTTGAAGATCGAATTCGACGTAAGCCAGACGAGTCAGGGCGACATTGTCGCGGAGCAGGCGCAAGTTGAGGCCGTTGGACACGATGCCCCACAGGTGCGCGTCACTGGCGTTAAGCGCCGATTGAACGAGAGAGTGCGGACTGGCTTTGGAGGCGCCAATGGCGCCGGGTGTACGGTGGTCGAGATCTGCGTGCGTACCGATCAAGTGAATGGGCACTTGATTCCAACCGTGCGAAACCGGATAACTGTGGCCATCCACCTCAATGGCTTTTGAGGCTGTCAGACGACCAAAGCCAAGTTCCTGAAAGAGGGGGAATAGCCAGCGTTCGCGAGTATCGGTGGTGGTGGGATCGCCGGCGGGTTTTTCAGCGATGGCCTTTTTGAAATTCTCCCAGCAGCCTTTAAGCCGATTCCAGCTTCGGTTGATCTGCTCGTTCAACCGCTCGCCCTCAGCCAGATGATACGCCACGGGCGTGACGCCTTCGATGGTGGTCTTGGGGTCGGGGAGTTCGTGCAGGAAATCGGCGGGGAGAAGTCCGCCTTCCGACGTGATAGCAATGAAGGAAGAGGGCGACTTCATGACGACACGTCACTCTCTACTAAGTTCATAGAACCCGATGACACACCCTCAGTCATTTGTTCCTTTGGTTTCATCTTGGGCGGCCTGCAGCCGCGCTTGCGCCAACCGAACGGAGTCATGAAGTTTCTGCTCCAACAACTTCTTCGGCGGCAACTCGGTCAGATATTCACCCACACGGATGCCGCGTTTGGCCAGTTCGAACAATTCGATGCGCTCGTCTGATTTTTCGGCGCACAGGATCAAGCCCAGCGGCTCGTCCTCGCCCGGTCGCATTTCATGCTTCTTCAGCCAGCGCAAGTAAAATTCCATCTGCCCCACGTCGCCCGGCGCGAACTTGCCGAGTTTCAAATCAATCACCACCAAACGCCGCAGCCGGCGATGGTAGAACAGCAAGTCGAGATAAAAATCCTCGCCGTCCGCGGTGATGCGTTTCTGCCGCGCCAGAAAGGCGAAGTCGCCACCCAACTCAACGAGAAACGATTCCAGGTCGCGCAGGATGGCCGTCTCCAAATCTTTTTCCGAATAAGCCCCCTTCAAGCCGAGGAAATCCAGGAAGTATGGATCGCGAAAGACAAGGTCCGGCGTCAGCTTGTCTTCCTCGCGCAGTTTCTGAATTTCCAGCTCCGCCAGTTTGGCTGGCTTCTTGGATAATGCCGTGCGTTCGTAAAGCATTCCGCCAATTTTCTGCCGCAGCATCCGCACGCTCCACCGCTCCACCCGGCACATCTCCGCGTAAAAATCCCGTTGCAAATGTTTCTTGAGCGGCAGGAGTTCGACGAAATGCGACCAGCCCAATTCTCGCGACAGTGTCGCGACAATCCGTTCATCGGGAAACGCCTCGGCCAACTGCACCATGCGCCGCAGGTTTTTCTCCGCGAAACCGCGACCGAACTCCACGCTCAATTGTCGCGACACTGTCGCGACAATTTCCTCGCCATACTCCGCCCGCTTTGCATTCAGGATGTCCTGATGGATTCGCCGGCCGATTTGCCAATGTAACGCCACTAGCGCCGCGTTCACTCCACGCGCCACGGTTTGGCGGGCGGACAGAATCAACTCGCGCAGATCCGTCACCAACGCGGATGGACTCGGCGTGGCCGGTGCGACCGTGCCAGTGGATGCTTTTTTCCGTTTCATGTCTGTAAGCTTTCAAGATTATGCCGACGTGGCGGCAAAATGTTTGGCTTGTGCCATTTTCTCTCCGATGGGGTCGTGAATTGTCGCCGCAGTGCGGCGACAATTCCGTTGCCGATAAATTGTGCAATCCCCCTATCCGCCAATTGTGTCATCACTGATGACAAAATCCCATAATGGCTGAATTTTGCACCCACCGCGCGCAAAATGTGCCAGCCAGCCAGACCATGTTCGATCCGGCAGCAGCCGACGCAAGGAGGCTCTGATGTTCGTTTTCGGCTCATAGCTTGGCAACCGGCAGAAAAATGTAAATGCCGAGCATGTCGGGCGGACTGTGGTCAATGCGATAGCTGCCCTTGGCGCCAGCGGCACTGCGGACACGCCGATGGGCTTCGAGCAGTTGCTGCCCCCGGGCGCGGGCGAACCCGTCGAGCTCCGAAATCATGCCGGGCAAATGATCCGTCACCGAAACGAGTTGGTGAATGGCGATGTCCGGCGGCACGCTGGCGTCCGGCTTCACCGCGATGAGCTTCTCCGCATTCCCCTCCGGCAGCCATTGCGGGGCGGCCGAATCGCCGGTAAAAGCGGTGAGCAGCGCATCCTCGGCGAGCAAATGGCGTTCGCCTTCGCGTGTGGTGGTGACGATGTGAAAGCGGAGCCGCAGGAGCACCAGAACCGTGCGCGTGGTCACCGCCTTTGAGCGGATGACACCTGCGCGCCGGGCGAGGCCGCCGAGCAGCGGGTCGAGGGCGGAGTTGAGAACGTAAGTGGCGAGTCCCTCGACCAGTGGGTGCGTGC
>Ga0302274_10000280_pt1 | contig 53980 bp, 38 predicted proteins | sample III_Bog_N2_1_FD_198755 | JGI IMG/M metagenome (GOLD analysis project Ga0302274, IMG submission 198755) | Peat permafrost microbial communities from Stordalen Mire near Abisko, Sweden - III_Bog_N2_1 | ecosystem: Environmental > Terrestrial > Soil > Wetlands > Peat | place: Sweden: Abisko...
CATCACGCCCCAGACGGTTCCCAGCAGGCCGATGAACGGACCGCCGGCCACCGCCGTCGAGAGCACGATCATGCCTTTCTCCAACGACATCGCCTGCGCTGACGCCGCCTCTTCCAGCACCACTTTCACTGCTTCAAACGCCGCATTGCTGATCTTCGTCGTCTTCGCCCGCGCCAAATGATCCGTGTTCCCTTCGCCAACGCCCTGAATGACCACTACCGCCGCCACCTCCACCGGGTTATTCTTGAGGTGATATTGGACTTCCTCCGCGCCGCGTTCGTAGAGCGCGTAGGCGGGCGCGCCGTCAAATTCCTCGCCGCGCTTCTTGATGTCCAGCGGGTCGCGCGTCGAGGCGTAGGCGGCCATGAACTTCCGGGTCGCCTGCCGCGCGATGGTCAGCTGCCGGAACTTGGTGATGATGATGGTCCAGCTGAACAGCGAGAGCACGAGCAGCACGCAGACGGTGATCTTGCCCTCAATCGTCGCGTTCTCGATGGCATAGACGGCCGCGTTGGCCAGGATGGGGTGGAGCATAAGTGGTTAGTTTTTTAGTTTTTAGTTTTTAGATCGGCGGCAATTTCAGAGCGGGTTGTTCGCCGCGGTTTTTTCGGAAAGTTTCTTCGACGGCAAAATCACCGTCACCCGACTCACCTTCTGCGCGAGGATCGCCGGCTTTTTCTTCTTCTTCGCGTCATCGTCCGTTTCCCCGTCATTTTTGGAGACGACAGAATCGGCGTTATCGGCGACCTGATTATCCTGCCGGGCGGCATTGGCCTGGGGGATGCCGACGCTGGCCCCGCTGGCATCGCCCACGGTGGAGACGGAGCCCGAGATCAGGTCGGCGGTGATATCACTGCCGCTCACCGACACACTATCGCCGCCCACGATGGTGCCGGTCACGGAGCCGCCGGCTGAAACATTAACGAAGCCTGACCCCACGATGGTGCCGCTGAAATTCTGGCCAGCCGAGATGTTGACCGCACCAGTGCCCACAAAAACCCCGGAGACATCGCCGCCGGCGGTAATGCGGATATTGGACCCGATGACACCAGAATTGCCGGCGGAAATATCCTTGCCGGCATCCAAGGCGATGAACGAATCCGGGCTGATGAGATGATTGAAGGGGATCTGCTCGATGCCGCCGAGATCCGCGTTGATGCTGCCTTGCAGCGCGGCCACCGTGATATTGCCAACGCTGATGCTGGAGCCGCCATCGGTGATGGCCATAATGCCGCTGCCCGGGATGTTTATGGCAGTGGCCAGCGGCGTCACCATGCCGGCGGCATCAAGCTGGAGTTCGGTCTCAACTTCGACATCGCCGTTGCCACCCGAGCCGGCGTTCACATCGCCATGTAGCGAGGTGACGCTAACATTGCCGCCGTCGTAGGCCGCAATGCGCGAGCCGTCCACGTCAACGTCGCCACCGGCGGTCACGGAAATGTTGCCGTCGCTGGTCGTATAAATCCCGCGCGCCACATTGTTCGCCGCTCCGAACAGCGATTGCAACCCGAGGTCAAGCGTCCCGCCGAGGTCGATCTGAATTCCGCCTTGCCAACCGGAATTTCCGATGGCCGTCGTGGTCATTTCCAAGTTGCCGGAGAGGCTGATGTCAAGGGACGCCCCATTTTTGGCAAGCTTCGACAATTCGGGCAGGAAAAATTGATTTACCTGGATTCCGGCGGAGGTGCCCAAATCCATATTCTGGGCGGTGATGTCGAACTGACCCGGACCGTTGAGGGAGATACCGCTGCCGCTGGCAACCACACCCTGGCTTTGAGCATAGAGGGCGGCGAGGGCCGACTTTTGGGCGGAGGTCAGGGGAATTGTTTGTGTCTGACCATTGACCAAAACGGTGGGATTTTGCAGGAACGCCAAGGCTAAGGAATTCATCTGCCCACGATAGGAGAGCAGCCCGGTCGCCGGATCATAAGCCAGATATTGGGTCACGGATGGATCCGTGCTGATCGAAGCATCGAACATCGCCGCCGGCAGTGCCGCCGCGTTATAGTTATTCAAGCTGATCGAGGTTACGAGACCCTGATAAATGATGTCGCCGGCAACATTAATGCTGGTGAGACTTCCGGCGCCGGAAGCGGCAAGGTTTTGCCCGCTGAAATTAAAATTGTAGGTGCCAAAAACATTCTGGCCATTGGGTTCGGTGAAGGGCTGCGCCCCGCCAACGGTGATCTCCGCAAACGTCGGGACCGTGAGGCTGAAATTGGCAATACTGCCCGCCACGTCAAAGACCACGGGGTTGGGATCGGTTGAATGCAGCGGTGTCTGAGCATGACCCGAGGCGAACGTGGCAAAACCCGGCAGGCCGCTGTCAGACATGGTGATGCTGGTGATCGCGGTGGTGGAGGAATTGACCACCCCTGTAAAATTGCCGCCATCATCGACATTGAGCGATCCCTGACTGGAGGGATAAAGAATGAGGGAGGAGTCCAGGGTGATGCCCCCCACCCCCGCCATCAGCGACAGGATGGGCGGGAAAATCGGGATATTGTCCGATTCACCTCGATATCTGAATATTGTGCCATTACCCAACGTCATAGCATTCCCGGCCCAAAACGCACCGCCGGCATTGGGCGCATAATTGAACAGGTTGCCGGACTTGGGCGTCGGCAGGGTGATCTTTCCGGAACTGTCAATATTGCCGCCGAAAGTGCCGGTCGGAATTCGAATTGAGGCCGCGTTGAACGTGCCATTGGGATTATTGACCTCCGTGAGATACAGGTTCCGGGCGGCGTAAACCTCCCAGTTTCCGGAAATCAAACTAAGATTCACCCCTTGTTGGGGAGTGCCAATATCCGCCGTCGGATTGTTCACGGTCACCTGGTGGTTCTGGTCAACGGCCACGCCCGCCTCCAGCTTGCCCGTGCCGTTGCTCACGAGAAAATTGCCGGTGATCTGGTGGCCGGCAATCACCGTCACATCTCCGCCGTCATACGCCCCGGAAGCACCCGGAGTGGTGGCCGAGGTCGTGCGCGTTTGCGGAACGCTGATCACATCATGGCCGGCATCCAACGTCACATTTCCGCCGGCGAGGGTGGAAATTCCACCCACGTTTCCGCCCAGACTCAAACCGTTGTTGCCGATGACATAACCAGTATAGTTTTTCCCGGCATTGATGTCTCCGTATAGAGCGGTCGCGTAAATATTTCCGCCACCGACGGTGTTGATGTAACTACCAGTTCCCGGAGTGGTATAATTAGGATTTCCGACTTGAACGCTTCCCGATGTGAAAAGGTTGATGTCCCCGTCTTGGGTTTGAAGATAAGAACTGCCATCCAGAAAGATTTCATCGCTACCCGATGTCGGCACGGGCTGCGAGAGCGTGGTAACAAATCCCGCACCGGCAACCAGTTTCAGGTTCCAATCATATCCGGCCACTAGGCTGGTGTTGTCATCGAGTTTGAGGTTGTTGCCGGCCTGCAGCTGCAGCGTGGTCGGCACCCCGGGATCGGTCAAGATCCAGGCCGTTTGCAGTTCAATATTATCCAGCGCGTGCAAATCAATCTGCGAGTAACCCAACCGGCGCATATCAATCTGCGAGTAACCGGCCAGATCATTCACATTAAAGTTCACGTCCAAGACGCTGACCTTATTCACCGTGGCCACGGAGGTGGCAGTGGGTTTTAGCGACAGCGTGATATCATAGGGATTGATCAACGTGGCAAAATTGTTGCCGATGGTCGAATGAATCGAGGTGATATCCAGCAGGTTGTTCCCAAATATTTCCACGACGCCGTCCGGTCCGCCTTTGGCTCCGGAAACGGAAATGGTGGAACCAGCGGCGTCGGTAAACGTATGTATGCCGGCATCCAAAACCACAAACCCACCGGCACTGCCGCTGGCATAAGTCGAATCCCCATTGGCGACAATTTGGGAACTGGCCCCCAAAGCCAGGGTGCCCCCCGCATTAATTTCAATCACCCCATTGGCATTGTCGATGGCATTGGCCTGGAGCCGCCCGTTCTGATTCACCGTGTTGGCATTTAGCATCAGCTTGCCGCCATCAACTTGAATTCCCGCACCGGCATCCACCGTGAGGGTGCCACCCGCCAGCAAAGACACCGTGTCCAATTGCCCGCTCTTGGGAATCACATGCCAAAGCGAACTTACCTCGAGGTTCCCCGTCGCTTGCAGGTTGACCTGCGAGAAACCGGCGGCCAAGGAATTGGCATTGAGCGCCAACTGACCGGCCACCGCGCTCCCGTCCCCGTTCACGGTGATATTCGCCGTGTCAAGGTTCAGGCGGGCGTCGGCATAACCCGGCGCCGCATGGCCATTCATGATGGTTTCGACCAGGCTCATCTGGGGCGCTGAAATGGTGACCTGGCCGGCGTTGCCGCCTAGCGTGCCGCCGCCGACATTGATGACCGAACCGCTCTGATCCAAGTAAACCGCACTGGATTGGATGTTCACCAAGCCACCGGCACTGGTGCCCGCGGTATCACCATTGGCGGAAATAACGGAATTGGCCCCCAGGTTGACGGCCGCGGCCGCGTTGAGGTCAATGGTCCCACTGTTATTCTGGATGGCATTGGCCTGGAGGGTTCCGTCTTGATTGATGGTTGGCGCATTCAGGGACATCTTTCCGCCAGCGGTAGAAATGACGGAGCTGGCACCCAAATTCAAACTGTCGCTCGCCACCAGTTCGACCACCCCGTTAACATTTTGCACCGAGTCCGCTTGAATCAGGCCGTTTTGATTCACCACCTGCGCCTGCAAGGCAATCGTGCCGGCATCGGCGGTAATTTGGCCAAAATTATCCACGGAACCTGTCGGCAAAAGCACGTTCGAACTGAATCCGCGCCCGTCGGCACGTTCGTTCAGCATAACTTTCTGCCCGGCCAGGAGACCGAGGTCGCCGCCGGGGGCGTCCAAGGTGCCATGGTTCTCGATTTGTTCGGCGATGAGATAGAGGGATTTGCCCGCACCGACCTTGACCTGGCCATAGTTGACGATGCTGGCGAGGGGCGGCATGCCGGTGAACGTCCACGCCGAACCCGCACCGAAATCGGGAGTAAGCGGCGCGGTGGTGGCGATGAAACTTCCCCCGACACTGACCATCGAGTTCGGGCCGAAATAAAAGCCGTTCGCATTGGCCAGAATGACCGTGCCGTTCGCGGTGAGATTGCCAAAGATCTGCGACGGGCTGGCACCGCCAATCTGGTTGATGACCACCGAATTCACCGACGGCTGAAGGAACCTCGTCGTCTCGCCGGCCGCGATGTTAAAGCTGCTCCAGTTTAAAAACGCGACCGGACTGGTGGTGATATTGAGCTGGGAACCGCTGAGCACGGCGGACGCGGAACCGGAGCCGACGGTCAGGCCGGTCGGATTGGCGGATGACAAATTATTTCCAGCGAAAAACAGCGCGGCAACGATTGAAATTTTTTTGAATTGGAAATTCATGATCGTGTTTAGAATTGATAGCCGATGCTGAAATAAGCCTGCATTTCGCCTTGGGGAGTTTGGACCAAGGCAGGAGCGCTGGGTTTCAAGGCATTGCCTTCTGCCGTATTAGCCAGCGCCCAAGCCAAAGTCAGACGGGCATTAAAATGTTCGCTGGCCGTAAGAAAAAATCCAAGCCCCGTACCCCATTCGCTTAAGCTGCCCGAAGTCACATCGGGGCGGGCGAAAAGACTGACCTGCCCGTAATCCATGAACCAAGAACAACGCAAATTGGCGGGAACATCGCCAGCGAGAGTTGGAAAATAACCGAGATTGAGGGCCGGCGCGCCTAAATCAAACAATACCCGCCAGCCGGTATCGCCATAACTTTCGCCCTCTTGATAACCGCGAACGCCCGCTGTGCCGCCGATGGCAAACTGTTCATTATTGATGATTGGTTCGCTCGCCCATTGGCCGTTGACATTAAGGATCGCCGACCAATCATCGGGTAGATTCTGTGAACGGATCAAACCCGCGTTGATTGTCGTGTAATTGCCGCCGGCTTGGGGAGAAAGCGCGATGGCTTGAAAGTTTTTCCGCGCGGACGCGAGCGGAGTCAGGAAAACACTCTGGTTGTAGCTGAAAGAAAAACTGCCGAACGCGTCCGGCCGGGAACCGGACCAACCGAAGGCCAAAGGCACATAGGTGACGGAATTCATGCCATTTTGAGCCAGTGGAACCGTATCGGAATAGGTCAGCACCGGAGGGGCACTGGTGTCAGAATTGTCGTAAATCTGCACGGTAGTGAGGTTGGTATGATAAGCCCAACTCTGATAATTTTTGACATCAAACCCGGTGCTAAACGATGACTGGACGCCGGCCAAGGGCGGCAGCGGGATGATGAACCGGGCGCCGACATTGCCAACGATCGAAGGATTACGATCAGCGCTCTCACTGAAAACTTTGAGGGTGGCGGTATTGGTGATGGTTTTGTAGGAACCGTAAGTCGTTCCCGTGTCCGTGGTAGAGCGCGAGGCGTAAGCGATCAACTCCGGCCGGCCGGACAACGGTGGCAGATTGAATTGGTGGGTAACCTCGTTGTAGCCAAAATCCACCGGCTGATCCGCGTACTGTTGCTGCAGTCCCGGGTCGATTCCGAGCGGCAACCGGTAATAGCCGCTGTAACTGGCGACCGCCGGCTGGTCGTATAATTGCCATGAGTCACCCGGCTTCAGCTGCTGCGGCGAGAAATTATAGTCAAAGCCGACCTGATGATTGAGTTGCCAGAGGTTATTGTATTGAACCGCTGTGTCCAGCCGCAGAAACGGCGTGCCCGGCGTGGATTTGTCATTGATTTCCTGGTGTCCGTGCAGCGGAAAACGGTCTTTGACTTGAAGGGTCAGATCGCTCGTGCCCGGTTCGAATCCCGGGCTGATGACGGGGTAAATCTGGCGGTCCTGGTTCTGATTGGCCAGGTCGAGTTCAGGCTGAAGCCATTTGGTATTTAACAAAACATTAGTTTTCAAGCTGGGCAACGCGCATAAAATATTGTTAGTTCCATACCAGCGATTGCCCTCCACGTTGATTTTGGCAAGCCGGCCTTCCACCACGTTGATCCGCACCATGCCATTGGTCAGCTTCTGCTGGGGCAGCGTGACACTGGCGGTCACAAACCCCAAATCGCGATAGAGCAACTGCAAGGTGCCCAAGGCTTCGCGCACCTGCCGGAAATCAACGGTGCCAGTGTATTTGGACAATACCCCAAACCGATCCGGGGGCAGCACGCCATCATTACCCTCGATCCGATAGCCGCGCACCGCAAACTTCCGACTGGCCGCGGGCGCATTGGTGACGACGGGCGTGGGCGGGGCAAAAAGATCCTCTATGACCGCCGTCGGATGGGCTTCCGCCGCCCGGCCGGCGACCGCGCCGGCCAGCAGCGTCAGCATCACAATAAAGGTCAGATGACGGTCTTTTTTCAGGATTTTATTCGTTTTTGAGTCGACGTTTTCGCCGATATCGTGGCTTTGATTTAATCAATGAACCGGCGCGGACCCAAAGTCCGCGCCGGTTAATGCGCTCCCAGCTTTTAATCTCAAGCTGAAAAGCTACGAGACCTTAATACAATTGCGACGTGATCAATCCCCCGTCCAAGGTGGTGCTACGGGAAACATTTGCGTTCACGTCGGCATAAGACACAAATTTGTTGACGAAGAATGAGCTGCTGTGGTCGTAGGTGGGATCCGAAACCAGGCCTTCCAAGGCGGTGATGAGCGCCAATTGGGCACTGGACGGAGCCCGGCTGTCCGGCGAGGGGAAATAAATGTAACGTTCATAACCCCAAAGAGGATAGGTGCCATTGGTGACGCTGGCCGTGCTGAAGAACACGCCTTCATAGCTCAACTGCGGAAGGGTGCTGACGTCCTGCGCCGCCACCGTGCCGATGGAGCCGGGAATCACTTTCACATTGTTCGCCACTTCGGTACCACTGCCGGCACCGGGCCACGCAACGGGGCTGCCCAACGCGTTGGTATGGTAGTTCGCGGCCGCCCCGGTGAAGAAGACGTTGGCGTCAATCACCTGCCGGACGGCGGCGGATGAATTGCGGCCCACAAAATAGACCGGGTTGGCGGTGGCACCACCAAAGTAGGTTGCGGGCAGCGTGGCACCGGAAGATTCCAGATAATTGGCCAGACGTTGCGTCAGGTTGGTCACTCCGACGAGATCGGCACCCGGATTCTTGACGTAAACGAGCGGCGCTACCAAGGTGAAATCCTGTTGAATCCCCAACGCGGTCGAATTGATGCCCACGGTTTCAGGTGCGACAATGCTGATGGCACTGACGGGTATGGCCGTGGTGTTGTTCGCCAGGAGCACCTGGTTTTGGTTGGCGATGTCCAGGATGGCCGCCGCGCCACCGGTGAAGTTGAAGTCCCAAGTCACATTGGTGGAACCACCGTTCCAGTTGCCGGTCGCCCGGAAGATGAGACTGTTGCCAGGGTTAAAAGTGATGGTGCCTCCGGGGAGCAGACCACCCACACTGTTGGTCAAGCGGTCTTCGACGACCTTGATACTGGCGTTACCACCAACGGTAACGAGGCTCACATTGGCGGCCTGAATCGCGGGCACCAGCAGAACGCTGGAGATGCCGGCCAGGATTATTTTATTAAGATAATTTTTCATATTTTTTTGATAGTTAGTTTTTTTGGTTAGCGTTATTAAGTATTTTGGTTTGATTTGATTTATATTTTGGTTTTTGGATTCTCAGATTTGTTTGCGACGGAATTGCCGGCGAATGGCGATGAGCATCAGGCCACCGCCAAAGATGCTATACACGCCCGGTTCCGGTGCGGGAGCAATGGAGGTAAAATACAACGTGCCGTCGCTGTTGAAGGTGAACGCGCCATCATAGACGGCCTTGTGGGAGGTCCCCAACCCCGGATCCAGCTCAAACAGATCGGCAGTAAGGCTGCCGCCGGATGAGAAGGTGCTGGAAGTGGTGCTGGTCGGGAATCCGCTGGGAGCACCGCTGAAGGAACCGGCCAGGGAGGTAAATGAGCTGGCGTTGGCGCGCGGGATAATGGCCACGGTTGGTCCCGCAGCATTGGCTGAACTCCAAGGCAGGAGGCCAAGGATGGTGTTAGCACCAAAGCCATCCGTGCCCAGAATGCCCAGCTCGGTTGATTTTAGAACGTTTTGAACCGATCCCGTCAGGTCATTGGGCGCCGCATTGGGACTAGCACCCGATTGCTGCGTGGAGAGGTACGAGGTGTTTGCCGCGATGGATCCAGAGGCATTGTTCTGCAGGCCGAATATGGACAACGACAGACTGTTGACAGTTGCACCCGCGGTCGTGAGGTAGGAACTGTAACTCCCGATTTGCACCGATGAACCCCCGGACAGGGTGGTCAAACTGGCGAGATTGCCCAGGTCAACTTCCACGTCCGAAGCCCCCGCATGGCTGAAGTCCAGAATCAAGTCGCCGTCGTTATATGCGATCTGGGCGTGCGCAGAAAGACCTGACCAGGCCAGTCCCGCCACTCCCAGTATTGGTAATAGTTGTTTTTTCATTTTTTTCCTTTTGGTTGTTGTGTTGGTTTGGCGAATCCTCCAGGGGACCGGTCAGATTCAAATTTTATTATTAAAAAATACGTTTAGTAGGATTGCACCGTGTAAAACCGCGCGGCATCCGTCGCCGAGGTGTCGGTCAAGGTGCCGGTCGCCCCGGTGCCCGACACCGATCCGGGAATTATGGTCCAGCTACTGCGATTAAGTTTGATATTGGTGCTGTAAAGCAAACGATAGTTAGTGCCGGTCACGGTGTTAAAATTCACGGAAACTGTCCCGCCATTTTTCGCAACGGAGGTGATGGTGGTGACCGGCGGTGTCGGCAGGCTGAAATAAAGCGTGCCATCTGATTTGAAGGTAAAATAACCCACATAGACAGCCTTGTGCGTCGGGCCAACCGGATCAAATTCAAACAGGTCGGAAATCGCACTGCCACCGCTCGTGAAAAAGGTGACAGACGTAGTATTCTTGGGAAAACCACTGGGAGCACCGCTGAAGGATCCAGCCAACGAGCTATATGAACTGGTAGCGGCGGCTGGGATGACCGCCACCGTGGCAGAATTATAGACCGGATCCGTGGCGTTGGCGGCGCTCCAGGGCAAAAGCCCATTGATGGTATTATTACCAAAGCCGTCGGTGCCTAGAATTCCCAATTCCGTTGATTTGAGAACATTTTGCACCGATCCCGTCAGGTCATTGGGCGCCGAATCCGGACTGACACCCGCCTGTTGCTCGGTAAGATACGAAGTATTGGCCGCAATTGAACCGGACGCATTGTTTTGAATCCCAAAAACCGAGAACGACAAGCCATTCAAGGTACCAAAGATATTAATAACTTGATTAGTCGGGTCATAGGCCGTGATCGCCACCGTTCCACCCGCCGTCGCCGCCGCATTCGTCAGGCTGGCAAGATTGCCGAGGTCAACCTCGACATCGTAGGTGGCACCGACTTTACTAAAGTCCAAGATCAGATCACCGTCCGCGTAGGTATTGTTGACGGTCTGGGCTTGGGCGGCCAAGCCGGCAAAGCAGATTGCCAATGCGCCCAAGTTCCGCAGTTTTTTCAGGTTCATAATTCGGTTGTTTTCAGTCTGGCCTGGCTGCAACCATCAGGTCACAAGCACAGGCTTTCCATTACTGAAGAACTTCCGGTGAACCGGTCGGCCCTTACATCATTTTCGGGTTTAAACTGGAGCCTCCCCTAGACTGGGGTCGGCAAATCATCTACCACCACTGCACTTTAATAAAACGACAACATGAATCGTTCTAAAATCGAATCTAAATTCAGAAAGAACGTAACATTTCGCGGCATTCTGTCATTTTACACCATGTATGACTGGCTTATTTTATAAGCGCCAGCATATATGCGACTATTCATGTAGTTATTATCGAAACAAAATAAAATTTGTCAATGGCTTTTTTCTGATGGCATATTCACGCTTACCGTGACGCGCTTATTGCATGTGCTGGCGGGCAAAGGCCACCATCTGCTCATCAGCCAAACGCTCGGCGGCGAAGACATCCGTCACTGGCTTGGAATACTGACCATTCCCGGAGTCAACACCCTGGGAAACTGATAAATCCTGAACCGATGAGTGGTTGGCATCTGGCTCATTCGCAAAGCCGACATTGGGAACCATGAATCCCTGATTTTTACCGCCACCACCGGCCAAGCCCGGGTTCGACCCGGTCAAGCTGGCAGCATGGTCGTCCTGGTCAGATCCGAGGTATGCCGGTGCCAACGCCAACCCGCGGGTAATATGCCGTTTAGGAGACAAGCCGGTTCGCCCGCCGGTTTCCGCCCCGGCGGGGTCAACACTCGACGACGCAGTCGTGACGAGCGGCAGTTCCAGGATGGTGCCGTGATTGTCAAACGTGATGACGGCCTTTTGCGCATCAATTCTGATCACCGAAATGCCATCCTGAGGCTGGCCTTCACCCAGCAGATACGATTTTTCATCCGCCGGCTGATCGGGCGGGTGGCTGGTGACTTTGAACAAGACCTGGGCGCGACCAAAAATGGATATGATGCCGTTGGGGGTAATGGTGGGCAACGATTGCCCGGCGATCGCTGGCGCGGGTGATGCGGCCGGATTCAGCAAAAAAATGTTTCGGGCCACAATTGGCGCAAAAGGATTGGTCAATGTTTCCGCGTGACCGGCAGAAACTGCCACCACCCACGCCGGCACAACCGCCAGATTAATCCAGCTATTTCTAAAAGTGATCATTGATCAATGGATATGCGCTCCACCCCATTTAATGGGATGCGTTTGAGGGTCAGGCTGTGACCAGTGAGCTGATGTCGTCCGATTCCACGCCGATGTCCGCAAACAGCCACGTCGAAAGATAACGCTCGGACGATGACGGCACGACGGCGACGATGGTTTTGCCCTGATTTTCCGGACGTTTGGCGACTTGCAACGCCGCCCAGATGATTGCGCCGCTAGAAACGCCGACGGGAATGCCGTCCAGCTGGTTGACTTCTTTCGAGACCGGGCCGGAGTCGTCTTCGCTCACCTGAATGACTTCGTCCACGATTTTCGTGTTCAAGTTCACCGGAATGAAACCCGCGCCGATACCCTGCAATTTGTGCGGCCCAGGTGCACCGCCGGAAATCACCGGCGATTTCGACGGCTCGACGGCGATGGCTTTGAATTCTGGCTTTAATTTTTTAATCACCTCCGCCACGCCCGTGATCGTGCCGCCCGTGCCCACGCCGGCGACAACGAAATCCACCTTGCCATCCGTGTCGCGCCAGATTTCCTCGGCGGTGGTGCGGCGGTGGATCGCCGGGTTGGAGGGATTGGAAAATTGCTGCAGCACGACGCTATTTTTAATCTGCTTACTGAGTTCATCCGCCCTGGCAATCGCGCCCTTCATACCTTTCGCGCCCTCGGTCAAAACCAGTTTTGCGCCGAGGATTTTCAACAACTTCCGGCGCTCGGTGCTCATCGTTTCCGGCATCGTCAAAATCAATTTCAAGCCTTTTGCCGCCGCGACGAAGGCCAGCGCGATGCCGGTGTTGCCGCTCGTCGGCTCAATGAGAATGGTGTCCTGGTTGATCGCGCCGGACTTGAGCGCGTCCTCAATCATCGCCACGCCGATGCGGTCCTTGACGCTGGAGAGCGGGTTGAAGAATTCCAGCTTGAGCAATACATCGGCGACTGCGCCGTGTTTTTTCGCCGTGCGGTTCAACCGCACGAGCGGGGTGTTGCCGATGGTTTCGGTGATGTCATTGTAGATGCGGGGCATAACGTTATTGGTTTGGTTGATAGATTTGATCGAAGATTCCGCCGTCGACAAAATGCACCTTTTGCGCCTGTGACCAGCTACCCGCCACTTCCGCAACGGTGAACAAGTCCAGGGGTTTGAAGCGGGCGGAATAGCGGGCCAGAACGGTTTGACTTTTGGGCCGGAAAAAGTGTTTGGCGGCCAAATCCTGGCCGACATCGCTATAGAGATATTCCAGATAGGCACGGGAGACCGCCTCGGTATGATGCCGCTGCACGTTATGATCCACCCAGGCGACGGGATTTTCCGCAAGGATGCTGGTCGGCGGCAGCACAACGAGAAAGCCTTCATCCGGAAATTGCTGTTGGATCAACGCCGCCTCATTCTCAAAGGTCAGCAGCACATCCCCGATACCACTTTCGGCAAAAGTGATGGTGGCACCCCGTCCGCCCGTATCCAGCACCGGCACATTGGCGAACAGTTTGCCCACAAACGCACGGGCCGACGACTCGTCCCCGCCGGGTTTCTTCAGCGCATAGCCCCAGGCGCCCAAATAACTATAGCGACCATTGCCCGAAGTTTTTGGATTGGGAATGACGACGGACACGTTCGACTGAATCAAATCGTCCCAATTTCTGATGTCCTTGGGATTGCCCTTGCGGACGACGAAAACGATCGTGGAAGTGTAAGGCACGCTATGGTTTGGCAGCCGCGCCGCCCAGTTCTGCGGAATCAATCTGGCACTTGAATATAAAACGTCCACATCCAACGGCTGGTTCATCGTCACCACATCCGCTTCCAGACCGTTGACGACGGCCTGCGCCTGCTTGCTCGAACCACCATGCGACTGGTTAATGGTTACCGTGTTGCTCGTCGTGGCCTTCCAATGGGCGGCAAAAGCGGCATTGTAGTCCCGGTAAAATTCCCGAGTGACGTCGTAAGAGACGTTGAGAATCGTGGCATCAGCCGCCAGCGCACCCGAGCCGGCCTGCCAAGCGACCGCGACCGCAAAACACACCGCATGGTAAATCCAGTTCCGCATGGATAAATTTAGTTTTGGTTTTTAGGGGAGCTTCCGTTGGACCGGCAGTGCCCGCAAAAGGGTTAAAGGTTGCTTCAGGGGTTTTCGGGATGATTTTCTGACCTGTCCCGGTCTAATCGCACCCGCTCAGTTTTTTCGATTTGAATGACGCGGGAGTCATGAACAATGATCTCCACAACGCCGTAGCGGAGCGACTTGACGTGCTGGACAACTAGTTCCAGCCACTTCGCATCACCGCCGTTCACCGGCACTTTTTGATGAATCTGGCTCATTTAATATATACGATTTAAAGAGTCGTTGTTTTAGGAAAATAAAATTAGGCTTAAAAATGTCTATTTTACTTGAGCTTTTGAAACCAAAACAAAATTTGTTTTAAATTTCGCTTGTCTTAAATAACGATTAACATTGTCATATATTCACGCAATGCTTACTGCGTGTCAAACATTTTTTAAAAAAATTAAGTGGTATTAATTTTCAATGTTTTTCAGCAGTCTAAACTTTGCTTGATGCGCACCAAAAACTCACGTGCATCGGGATTGGATTGACGATTTCCGAAATTTTCTGGACTAGGCAGTAGTTCCTCAAGCGGTTAAGCCAACCGACTGCGGTGGGTTAATAAAAGTGCATCGATTTAAATAATGCCCCTGTGGTTTTTTTCAATTCACGTTATCAAAGCAGAATACGCTATAAAGTTCAGATGATAATTAAGGATTCAGCAAACTGCGCCGGGCGCCCGCACGGCAATGATTGTAGCGGCCCCAACCCGGCGCGGCTGGCGGTTCGTGGCCGGTCAATTTCGCGAAACCGTAATTCACTTGCCTAGCAGAATGTTCCCATCAAAAATGCGCCTATGAATCCACTGAAACCCTTTAAAGGAGAGAATCTGCTCTGGCTCCGGGATTTTCTGGCGGCAATTTTCTGGTTTTCAGGTTTCGGTCGCAGGGTGATTGCGGGTGACTCGCTGGGTTGCTTTGGCGGCAATCTCGAGGGCAATCGAATCAGAATTGCTGAATAAAATCATGTTCGCCTCCCCGCTTAAACTCACCGACGAACTGCTTAAACGCACGACGTCGCGCTGTCCGGTTTGCCAGATGCGGTGTCCGGCGGAGGTTTGGCGCACGGGCGGCATTGCCTCCAAGATATTTCTCAAACGCTCCTGCGCCGAACACGGCGAGGCCAGCGTCTGCATCGCATCTGACGCCAGATTCTATTGGCTCTCGAGAGGCAAAACAGAAAATGATTGCTGCGGCGGGCAAGCTTGCTGTGCTTCCGATGGTTTACCCGCCGGCACGCTGGGTCGCAATGCCGAGCCGGGTGATGCCCTGGGCGTAATGGAAAAACTTTCCACCTGCCTCGCCCTGATTGAAATCGTCAACTCCTGCAACCTCGCGTGTCCGACGTGTTTCGCCGATTCACCGGTGGGAACCGGACAAAAAGTGGATGCCGTGCCGCTGGATGACTTGCAGCGGCGCATCCAGGGCGTGATTGACCGCAAAGGGAAAATCGAAATCCTCCAACTATCCGGCGGCGAGCCCACCCTCCATCCGCAATTCTTTGAACTGCTCCGCTGGCTGCAGGCTAATCCAAAGATCGATTACGTTTTGCTGAACACGAACGGAGTTCGCATCGCGCACGACGACGAATTTGCCGCCGATTTGGCCACGACCTTTCGCTACGGAAAATTTCAGCTTTATCTCCAGTTCGACGGCACCCAGGAGGCGGGACAGAAATTCCTGCGGGGCGCGGACTTGCGCGCCACCCGCGAGCGTTGCCTGGAACGCTGCCGGGAAATGAAACTGCCGGTCACGCTGGCCATGACCGTAACGCCGGAAAACCTGCCGTTTCTCTGGGAGGCAATTGACTTCGGTTTGCGCTGGCCGAACGTGCGCGGAATTTCCTTCCAGCCAATGTTCACCAGCGGGCGGATTCCACAATTTTCAATTCGTAACCAGCAACCGTCACCCGGCCTCAACACGGCGGACATCATTCTCGCCGCCGTCGGGCAATCAGCGGGCAAACTGCGGTTCGAGGATTTCACCCCGCTACCGTGTGGCGATCCCAATTGCGCGACCATCGGCTATCTGCTGAAAGTCGGCGGCCAAATCCGTTCCGTCAGCGATTTTGTTGATTTCAAAAATGTGCAGGGATTTCTCGGCACCAAAGTCCGTTACAAACTCGAAGACCTGATGAAATGCGGCTGTGAATCCGAACCGCTCGGCGAACTGCTCAAGCAATTTGAATTGGACGAATCGCACACGTTCCGGCTTTTCATCAAGCCGTTCATGGATGCCGGGACCTGGGACGAAGACCGCATTGACCGCTGCTGCACCCACGTCATCCGCCCGGATGGTAAACTGGATTCCTTCTGTCGCTACTACTCCGGCTTTGCCGATTGCCAAATGGAATCGAAATAGTTTTATGGAAAATAATTCAAACGAACCGCAAAAGCCAAAAAACATCCCCGCCGTTGCTTTGTTCCTTGGATTCACACCGTCAGTCATTTTGCTCGCGGTGTTTAGTGGCGTGGGCCGCACCGTTTCGGGGGACGAAGAAGTTATCCTTTTATGGCTGGCTTGTATTGCCAGCCTGGCGTGTTGCTTGGTTTCGTCCGCCCTGCTGTTCCGACGGGGAACCGGCGGGGCAATCGCCGGCGCTTTTCTGCTGCTGTGCTTGAACGGCTTTATCGCCTTCTTTTTTGGCTGCTGCGCCACGGTAAGATTTTGATCCCCAACATGATCTTACCGTATTATGTATAACCGCTTTCTATTCACGCCCGGCTTTTGGCTGATTGAAGTGGTGGTCGCAGCCGCGGTTGTTTTCTGGGCGGCCAACTTTTGGCGGACCAAGCCCGACGGGGCCGTCGCACGACTACTGCGCCACCGCGACCGAATTTGGTTTGCCATCCTCCTGCTCTTTGTGCCGACCATGGTGGTGCGTTGGCTTATTTTCCATTTGTTCCTTGGCCACGTGCTGCCCCACGTGCCGCCGGGACCCAGCATCATGCCTCTCTTATTAAGCTTCTTACTCGTCGTTTTCAACGGGGCGGTTTACGGGATGGCCGGTTGCTGGTTTGCTAGCCCGACTAAAAAAATGGAGCGGTTCAGTTATGGAACGGCCTTCATGGTTGCCGTCGCTCTGATCATTTTGATTTCCGGGCTGTCCATGGCAATTGGCTCCTTCGGAGTTGCGCTGTCAGAATCTGCACCTGAAATACTTGCGGCCGTTGCTATTCTGGCCTTTCTGGCCTCACGCCCGTTTGTTCGAAAAAAACCAGTGATACCGGAGGAAATCACGCCAGCGAGCGAACCGGTAAAAAAGGCATATGATCCTGCGTTTTCGTTTATCTGGCTGATTGTCGGCCTGGTTCCCATCCCCATGTTACTTGTATTCGTCTCCGCAAATCCTCCTAATCGTTCTTGGGGCCCGGTCGTATTGGTTTTGTGTGCCATTTGTAATTTGTGCGGCGGCCTTGGCTGTCTCGGCCGATTAAAAAATGCCGGCGTGCGGATTGTTCTTGGAATCTTTTTGGGGATATTCCTCTTTCTATTAAGTTGGTTGATCGCCGCCTTCCAAGCCTGTTCACACATGAACATTTGATTTGAAACCCCCTTTGTTACACTCCACCGCCTACGGCTGGCTGATGCTCGCGGGCATTTTTGTAAGCATAGTGTTCTGGTCGCGACTAGCCCGGCGGGATGACCGGCTAGTGCTGATTTATATCGCGGCGCTGGCGGGTGCGTTCCTCGGCGCAAAACTCGTTTATCTCGGCGCGGAAGGGTGGCTGCATTGGCATGATGCAAATCGCTGGTTGATTCTGGCCACCGGCAAATCCATCACCGGCGCGCTGCTGGGCGGCTATGTAGCCGTTGAAATCGCCAAGCACCTGCTGAAATACGCCGGCACCACCGGTGATTGGTTTGCGGTCATCGCCCCCGTCGGCATCATGTTCGGGCGCGTTGGCTGCATGGTTCAAGGCTGCTGCCTGGGCCGGACTTGCAGCGCCAATTGGTACACCATCAATGACGTCAACGGCATCCCGCGCTGGCCGGCCTCCCAGATGGAATTTCTTTTCAACGCAGTCATGCTTGGCGTGATTTTGCTGTTGCGCTGGGGCAAGATTGCCCCGGGAAATTTGTTTCACATTTACCTAATGGCCTATGGCATTTTCCGTTTCTTCCACGAATTCCTCCGGGACACGCCGCCAATCATCGGCCCCTTCTCGGGGTATCAGTTTGCCGCGATCGCGTTGGCGGCCTTAGGCGCGGCCGGTTTTATTCGAAGGCGACAATCGCAATCAACCCACCAAACGCCTCAACCTTGAATCATGGATTCGCTCAATAGAACTCCGACTTTCTGGAATGCATCACGAGCGGGTGTCTGGAATTTTTGCAGACGGTTTGCGCGATCCGCGTGCCGACCGCCATCGTGCGGTGAACTACGCACGCGTGCCGAAGAGCACCGGAGGCTCTACGCCCGCGCCTTCCGCGAGCGCGAGGACCATGTGCCTGAATATTAGCTGGTGGGAGGATTCTCTAATTCGGCTATCCATATGCGACAGAGCCAAAGCGGTAAAAATCCAAATATGCCAAAGGAGCAGTCGATCAGCCGCCACCAAATTGGTATTCCACGCAGTGCTCCGAATATGAATGCATAGGGAATCACGAGACCACAGGCGATCAAGCCGAAGTCGAACAGCCAACGGTTGCGGATGGGATCACGTAATCCGCCGACGAACGCCAGCGCAATGACGAAATGTCCAAATGCCAGCCAGTCCGTTCCATAAAACAGAAATGGAAATTGTTCCTGTGTTTGTTTCAGGGCATCGCGGACGCGCCCGAACCATTGCGATAACTCTGACGATCCGTTTGGGTTACCAAACCAGTTCGCTAAAAGGTTCAATTCGCTGGCGAGAGGAATTGCCGTCACGCCGCTCAGCACCAACCCAGTGATAAATAACCAAGTCAGTAGCTTAATGCGGCGAAAGAGCAGCGCTTCACGATTCATTTGGTCTGCCCCCGATTGCACCATTGCCAAACGGTCAGAATCAATGCGGCCAGTATCATCACCGGGACTAAAATCACGAACGCCAGATATAGAAAGATGTAAATAACCGCCAAAAACGCGGAAAAATTCCAGCCCAAAGCCACCGAGCCCACCGTTCCATTCAAGACGCTGGTAAACTCCCGGAATCCGGCGAGATGCGCCATCAAAAACAAAAAGCCGATGGCGACCGCCCGTTGCATCAGATCCATTGGTGATAGAAATTCAGCCCGCCGGAATACTGTTAGTTTCTTCGAGGATAATCTCATCATGGTCTGGTTTCGGTTTTAATCTTTTGCCAAAGCGGCCCGAGCGTTGCCGCATAAAGCAACGCCGCATCGCCGACCTGATTGCTGGCGCAGTATTTCAACTGGCCATGAGTGCGCGAGGGAAATCCGGCAAAGTCCAAGGTGGCCGCGAGGGCCTTGAGAAAATTGTCATCGCCGAATGCGCTGGCGCCAATGAAAGCCATGCCGCTTGACCCCGCGCTGACCTCGAACACAGGGATAATGGGACCGGAATCAATATTGGCCTCGCCTTTCCAGGATTTTGGCCATTCATGCGCATAACCGAACTCCAGCGTGATGGCGCCGAGATGGGTCCGGGCGCGCTGATATTGGTCGCGGGCAAAATCGTCATCGAGCAGTTGCAGGCTGTGGGCCACCATCCAAATGGACGAGCCTTCCGGGCCGGCCAGGGGGGTGCCATCCACCTCGAAGCTGGAAATCAATATTCCCGTTTTGGGATCCACGAGCTTCTGTTTGGCCATGGCCAGCCAATTGCGGATCAAGACCGAATGATTACTGCCATCGAGCCAGTCGGCCATCTTGATGGCATCCAGTGCGACGCAATGGTCAAACGTCCAACCTTCATCCGGATAACTCTCCAGCAGCATCCGTGGACTTTTCGTGAAACGTCCGACCATGGCATTCACGCGCTCGGTCAGCAATGGTTTGTATTCCGGCTTTTCTTCAACCATGCGGCGTGCGGCCAGCATCATGGCAATTTCCCCGTCCAGAAACAGGCTGTGAGCCGGCGGCATGAAATAATTCCGTTCCTTGGCATAAGGCATCAAAAAGAAATACATCCCTTCCTGTTTTTCAAGTGCCAGGGTTTCGTCGATGATTTGATCCATCGTTTGCAGGTAGGTCTGTTTGGATGCCGGCTCGCGCAAACTCATGTTGGCAAGGGCCCAAACGAGGTAACTGCGGCCCATAAAATCCCATTCGGCGTTGCTGACCCGCATTTTATTTAGTTCAGCCTCACGCAAGACAGGTTCCGTCCAAAGCCGCAAATGTCGTGCCGCGAGCTGGCGCGCCAAGGGCGAGATGCCTTGATCCTGACGAAAGTTGGCAACCGGCTTGGTAAAAAGGAAATGCAGGCAAGGCAGCCAGATGATTGCCGCCATCGTCAAGGCGGCCATTCCGGTCAAGATTCGTCTGCTTTGCGTTTTCATGAAAACATCAATCTGGGGCTAATCCTTGGCTTTGGATTGCGGCGCGTTGTCCGGCAGCTTCATGCAATCGCCCCAATGTGTGAGAAAGAATTGTTTCTCCGTGGGCAGGAAGGTGTCCGCCCGGCCCAGGAGCGGACGCAAGGCGGTGCTCATCTGCAGCGCCACCAGCATGAAAATGACCGTCCACGTTTTGAGGCCCGCACTGCTGCGGGCGTTGCTCTGGCGGAATCCGGCATCCAGGAACCGCAGCCCAAATGCCGTGGCCACGAACCAGAACATTAAATGCAAGAAGCCCATCCACAGAATCGAATTGGTGGATTGCGAGAACAGCCATGCCACGGGCGCAAACCCGATGAGCAATACCGTCATGAGTAGCAGCAAGCCCACAACCAGCCCAAAAATTTCGCCTGCCCGGGCCGTCGAACCGCTTAGGCCGGCAAAAATATACAGGCTTGGCAGGCAGATCAGGGCGGAGAGGAACAGGCCCCCGGTGAATTTTACCGGTGCTGCCCACCACTGCTCAGCTCCGGAAAATGAACCGATGATCAGGCCGTATACCAAGCTGCAAACAAGACTGGCCAAGAGCATGGCACCGATAAGTTGTCCGGCACCTGGTTGGCGAAGTTGGAACATCAGCCGGCGCGGATGGCGTAGTATGGCTTCCACCGCCCCCAGGACATTTTTTATCGGGACACGTTCAGCCGGGTCGTCGCCCAATGCGGCGGGTCCATTCGCCGTCTTCGGAATTATCGGTGGAATTTGCGGGGGCTCATTCGTTTCGCTCATAGGGTGATTTTGTTTGATGGTTATTCTTGGAAAAATTGTAAAACGGTGTGAAAGATGTTCTCGTAAAAGTTGCCCTCCAGGGCAATGTGGGGCCGGAGAAATTGTACCGGCAGGAATGGCGCGCCGATGAACGGCCGGAGAATCCAAGAGAGCTGGCTGCCGAGAAATAGGTTTACCGCCAGCCAGGCAAACTGCACGCGCCAGGCCACCCTGCGATTGCCCCCGGCCAAACTCACCAAAAGTTGGAACATCCGGGCGTTGCCGATGATGCCGGCAAAGGCGATGACCAAAACGTGCGTCAGTTTGATGAAACCATAGACGGTGCTGTGAGTGGTGTCCGTCGTGAGCGGTGATGCATTCCAGACCATGAAGGCCACCAAGGGTGAGAAAGCCCCCAGAATGGCCGCTGAAATGGTGAAACTCATCAAGATGGTTCGCAAGGACTGGCGGAAGGTGAGGTTCAGCCCCAGCAACGGTGCCAGCATGGCATTCAACAATGCATTGCCGAGCGTGGTCAGCAGGATGATGAGTGGAAATTTGATGGCGACGAACATTGCCTGTTCCGGCGAACGCCACCAACCCATCGCCGCGCCATAACAACTGGTGCCAATCAAAATGACTCCCAATTCACGCGCCAGGCGAAAAGCATCACCACCCTGCAACCAGCCTTGCAACGCCTCCGCCTCCCCTCGCAGCAAGGTGGCGATATCCGTTGAATTCAATCTCAGTTTTCCGGATTGTGCGTGCATCCAATTTCTTTCCGCGGTTCAGTGTTCACTGTTTCTATGCGCTCTGGTAAGAAAAACTGCCAGCCAATTTTCATCAGGGGTGTGGCCATCAATGCCAGCGCCACTCCGAACAAAGGCCAGTTGAACCGTTGCGGCAACATTGTCCGAATCGCACCCAGTCCGTGGTGCGTGGCCGCGAGGCTGTCCGCCATGAAAACGTACAGCGCCAGCAAGACGCCGGTGGAATTTAACACCCACACCCGCTTGTTGGACGTCATCCCGAAGTGAACCGGTTCAAATTGGCTCGCCAGGGTGCCCCACAAAATCATCAGCATTGAAATCAGGGATGGAGCCAGCACCGGACCCCACCACGGCATTGGCAACAGAAAGAGCACATCCCAATCCAGCACCGAGTGCGGCCAGCCACAAATCAATTTCAAAAACACATAATAAAAAATGTCCCATACCCCAAAGGCGATGACGGCGTAGCCAAACCGCGCCCGCCACGACCGGCCCGCCAGCAGGCCGACCACAAACAACATGATCAATGTGGCCAGTTCCCGCGGCAGTTCCACCATCGCGAATCCGCCGATGACTGGCAACGGATCCGGTTGATAGGGTTCGATGCGGTCGATCATGGTGCGCAGATAAAAAACCACCGCCGATTCGACCCATGCCATGGCGATGGCGAAGAACACGACCAGCCACCAGCGGTGCCAGTCTGACTTTTGAGTGGCCAGTTTCATTTCGCGAGTTGGAGTTGAGCCGATTGAGGTTGTGCCCATTGCGCCGGAACTCTGGTTGGCTTGGGTTGCTTGCCCAATGACCGGATGAAACGCGTCATTTGCCGGGTGATCTCCGAATAGAACTCGCTGCGCGTTCCGCCAATCGCTTTCAAACCTCGGGCGTGGCTGATCCAAAGCACCGTTCCCGCCGCATACCCGCAAAAGAGAAATTGAAGCCGCCACCACCCGCCGCGCATTCCGGGCCGGGGACAACCGGCGGAAAGCAGACGGTCACGTTGAAAGGCCACATGCCCCGCCTCGTCGCGCAAGATCAACTCGCACATGGCCGCCAGCGGACCATCGGGTGAATGTTTCCGTAGCATCCGATAGTAACCGGTGCTGACCAGTTCCGTCAGCGTCAACACCTGCAATTCGAAACTTACGCCCAGCACGCGGCGACATAGGCAAAATGCGGTGAAGCTCCAGTGCGAAGTGATGATGCGCCCGCCAAATCGTCGCACCGCGCACCCCAACAATCGCGCGTGTTCCGCCTCTTCCGCAAACCAAAGATCCACGATTTGTCGCAGCTCCTCCGTGCGACTGCGAAATTTTTCCCGGTTAAACGCGATTAGCGACGCCGGCCCACCGCCGTCGCCGAGCCGGAATTGTTCGACTGACCGCAGCAATGGCGCAAGCACACCGGATGGAATATTGACGGGTGCAGCCCAGTCCGGTTCCGGGCGGTTTTGCTTATTGCGCTTAAAATGCTCAATCCATTTGCAGTAGTTCAAGGTTTCCTCGGTCCTGGCGATTGAATTTTGGGCTGCGTCAAATTCATGGAGGCGTTGTTCAACCCCGGTAATAATCTGATCCGGCGTCGAAGTTCCCGCCGTGATGCCGATGACATCGTCCGTGCGAAACCAGTCCCGGCGCAGTTCAGCGGCGGTCTGGACGTGGAACACACGCTCACAAAATTGGGCGCAGGTTTTGACCAGTTCGTGCGTATTGTTGCTGTTTTTGCCACCGATGACCACTACCGCATCGGATTGCTTTGCGAGTTCCACGGCGGCGTTCTGCCGCTGCTTGGTGGGCTGGCAAACCGTGTCCACGAAACGCACTTCCGCCGCTGGGAACCGCTCGCGAAGCGCTTGTGCCAGCCGCCGGACTTTATCAATCGGCTGGGTCGTTTGGGCCATGACCCCGAAACGCGGACGCTCCGGCAAACGGGCAATTTCAGGTTCAGCCAGCACCACATCGTACTGTTCCAAATCCTCCGTCATGCCGAGAACCTCGACATGCTCACGCTGGCCGATGATGACCGGGTGAAAGCCTTCATCCACCAACGCCTTAAGACTACGATGGGCCATCTGGACCAGCGGACAGGTCGCTTCGATCACTTGCAAGCCGCGTTTCCTGGTGTCGGTTAATTTGCGGTCGGAGGCGCCGTGCGCCGTAATCATCACCCGCCGAGTGGCCACGGCGGCGGCCTCGTTTTGAAATTGGATTCCCCGGGAACGGAGTTGGGCCAGCACGGTCTCGTTGTGGACCAGGTCACCAAGAATGGTCAGCGGCCGGGCGGCGGCTTCGTGGACCGCCAGCTCAATGGCATCGCGAACCCCGAAACACATGCCCAGATGTTCAGCGCGTAGAATTTTCATTTTTTATACTTTGCCATACAAAGTGTGAGACTCTGGTTGAGGAAATCCGTTCAATATTATTTTATTTGGGTTTGGTCTGCTGGACGATCTGGTCCAGCAGCTCAATATATTGGGCGAAGGCCTTCCGGCCCGCCGGGGTGAGCGCGCAGGAGGTCAGCGGACGGTTGTCCCGGTAGGATTTGGCCACGGACACAAAACCTTCCTGCTGCAAGGTGCGAATGTGTGTCGTGAGATTGCCATCCGTCATATCCAGCAGGTCGCGCAATTCCGTGAAGGAGAGTTCGGGGGCGGAGGCCAGCGCGGACATGATTGCCAGCCGGCCCTTCTCGTGGATCACACGGTTGAGCTGAAGGAAAAGTTCCGGGTTCACACGACAGGTGTCTTTTGCTCGGTGAAATGGAGATAAATGCCATAAGCGAGGTGAAAACCGCCGAAAATACCACCCATCACCAGATTCGGCAGCACATGCCGGGGTTCTCCCAAGCTCAACCGGGTCAGGAGGAGCGTGCCGGTGACTATGAAAATCCAGCCCAACCAGCGGACGCCGCGAGGCATGAAGAAACCGGCCGCATGAATGGCGCAGCCGTATAACCAGGTCCAAAACACCACCAGCAGAAATTGCAGGTCCTGGCTGCCCGAGTTGGCGCTGACAGCAATGGTGACGACCGCCGTCACCAGTCCGACCGAGAATGCTGGCAAAAGCGCCTGACTGACGCGGCGGGTCGGCGGCGACCAGAACGGTTCGGAATCTTTCAACGCCTGACGTCGCACCAAAAAAAATGACCCGGCGAGGGAGATGACTGCCACACCCAGCCACAGCCAAACAAAGCCGCGGTTGCTTTCAATCCGGCAAAACCAGCCGGTCAGTCCGCCGGCGATTCCGAGCGCGCCGGCAAGGATCATGATGGGAGCCAGCGCCCGGCGGTAAAGCGCGGAACGCTCCATCAAGGTGCGGATGGTCTGAAGATTGTCAACGGCCCATTTTGTATCCATATAAATACTTTGCACCGCAAAGTACAAAATGCAAGCATAAAATAGCAACAACTTATTACTGCTTATTATCATTCCCGCAGCTCGTCGCTTGGCGCCATATTCATAGTTTGCCCAACAATTTGCTGACGGCGCGGTACCAATGCGTTAGGCTCACGGGATTCGTCACAACTAAACTGCCATGCCAACCGCAGCCGATGCTAGAATCGTGGTTGACCGCCCTTTGCGGGAGATAGGTTGGGACGTTGGAAATAAGTCGGTCGTCTCCACGGAGGAAACCGCAGCGGATGGATGTGCTGATTATCTCCCAAATAATTCCCGTACGCGGCCTTTGGGCGGCGGCGGCGAAACGAAACGGTTTTCCATTGATTCCAACTCAGCGAAGGCACAGGCCAAGGATTACGTCTTCAGTCTCGGCGCACCGTTCATCATCTTAAGCAATGGGCGTGAGCATTATTCTTTGGATCACGAGAACGGCGACGGCTGGCCAATCTTCGGTTTTCCCGCAGAAGCCGAACATGAAAACCACGCCAACCTCCGCCGGTATTCCAAGCGAGAAATGCTTGGAATATTACCGGCAGGCCATTTGTGCCTTGGCGTTGCCACCTTTGACGCCGGGCGAAAAATAGCGTATCGGAGACTTGGAAAAATCACTCCTAAACATATTTACCTGAATTTACCAACCCGTTCTGAGTGTTTGAGCTGGGTCCAATAAATCGGAGTCAAAAGCATAGACACCATGAGCCGAAATTTACCTGCTTCACGTGCGAACTCAGGACCAAGCGGTCAAGCCAGAAAAATCGGCCCTCAGTCGGAGCTGACCTCTCGGCCCAAATACGTTACGATACCAGAGTTTGGAGTGGTGGCGGTGGAAAGCCGTCACGCTGCGAACTGGTCAGGGCCGTCGTGGTTCAACGAGGATTTCAACAAGTTCGTGTTTGTAATATCAGGCTGCGTGCAATTGCGCACGCCCGATGTCAAATGGGATTTACATCAAGACAGCTTGGTCCATGTGGCCGCACATGCCAAACACTCTTTTAAGGACTTACGCGGAAGTCCGGTGGTGATTTATGTGATTCATTATCGGGAGAAGATTTTGCCCGCACCGCTCGCGGCGGCGTTGCGTCGGCAATCCATTCATCATTGGCGAATGACCGGTTCGCAGTCCAATGCGGCCCGGTTAGTGCGCCAGGACCTGCAGGAGATGCTTTTCGAGCAGGTGATCCGCCACGTTGGTTGGGAGGCGCTGCTGGTCGGCCTGCTCATCCGTTTGGCCGTGAGGGTGATGCGCGTGAGCGAGCGGCAACCGGCAGCGGTTTCACCGGAAGCCGGGTCCAGCCCGTTGCGGGTGGCGAACTATGTTGCCGCGCTGGCCAATGATTTTTACCGGCAGCAATCTCTGGACGAAGCGGCGGCGAAGGTGGGCTTGAGCCGTCGTCGGTTTACCGAGTTGTTTCGCAGTTTGACGGGAACGAGCTGGCGCCAGCATTTGCTCGCCATCCGGCTCAACCATGGTGCGAGGTTGCTCGAGGAAACAAGAAAATCGGTCACCGAAGTGATGTTTGAGTGCGGGTTTGATGACCCTTCTCATTTTAGCCACAATTTTAAATCCTGCTTCGGTTGTTCGCCACAATTATATCGCAAAGGCACCACGACGAGTAAGCGAGTTAAAGACGGCGGATAGTCATCGGGCACCGGCTGCGACAAACCTCATCCCGCCAAAGATTTGACCGGGGTAAAATCGCCCAAAAACACAACTGAATTGCCCAAAACGCCAAGACGATGATTGCGGCTTCTGTTAGCTTTAAGTCATACAACTATGACGGTGTTCACAGGAATACGAGCCTCCCGCCTGCCTGCGATTCCGGCTGAATCAGACAACCTAATCAGACCCAAATATATGCGACCGATAAGTCAAACCGCGTTTCTCGTTATTCTCAGTTGTGCCCTGCTCGGGTTGAGCCCGGCGGAAGGCCAGACGCTCAAACTGCGGTATCCGTTGAATGACGCGACGGCCAATACTTACTATCCCCCAGATACCAGTCTGGGAGGGGTCAACGCCGCCAATCTTATTACTGCCAACTCCGCTAACACGGCGGTGAACAAGCATGGGGCCGCCGGTTCAGGAGTGGGTGGAATCACCCCGGCCATGGATTTTACTGGTCAGGCGGACGGCGCCGCCGGACCCATTGCCTATAATACTGCCGATTCAAACTTGGGTTTTGGCCTCGTGACCAACTGGACCGTGACTTTGTGGTTCAACCAGGATCCGGCCAACGGCACCACCGGCTCCGGCAGCCAACAGCCGTATTTGTTTTTAATGGGGACGAATGGAGTGACGGGCACTGCCGTGGCAAATTCACTGGTGGTGAGGATGTCGCCCAATCCGGGCACGGGGCAAAATCAAGTCTCAGGTGATTTGGAGGTATTACCGAACACCATTGGTGAGCAGGATTTCCAAATTACGACGCCGGCAAATACGCAATTTTCGGGGTGGCGGTTTGTGGCCATTACTTACAACGATGGGACCAGGACGTTGACGGTTTATACCGGAACTACCAATACGGCCGTTGCGCAGGCGGTGACCAACCCAAAGACGTTGGGCGGCAGCGCCGCCATCAATTTCGGTACGGTCAGTTCGATGTCCATCGGCAACCGGACTTCGGATCGGCTGCGGATTTATTCGGCGTGGTATCAGGACTTCCGCTTCTACTCTGGGGCGGCCAGCCAAGCTACTCTCGATCAGATCCGGCAAAGTATATTACCGCCGGCCATCACCAGCGGTGGGCAACCGCAATCCGGTGCTTATCCTCCCGGTCAGACTGGCCAATTGACCGTCGTTGCCGGCGGCGCGGCTCCGTTGGTTTATCAATGGCAGGCGACCAACGGCGCCACGGGCGGGTTCACCAATCTGGTTGACGGCGGCCAGATCACCGGATCCCAGAGCAATGTTCTGACGATCGCGACTGTATCGGCCGCTAATGCCCTGATCTATCACGTGATCGTGACCAACAACTACGGCTCCGTCACCAGTGCGCCGGCCAGCTTGGCCGTGCTGAGCGTCCCGATCATCAACAGCCAACCGGTTTCGCAAACCGCCTTGAGCGGCAGCACGGTTTCGTTCGTGGTGGGGGCGACGGGCGTGGGAACCTTGGGCTTTCAATGGCAGGCCAGCGGCGGCTCGGGGTACACCAATCTGGTGGATAATGGCATCGTGTCGGGCTCCGGCACCAGCACCCTGACCCTGACCGGCGTGACAACCAACTTTGCTTTGGCTTACCAAATGGTTGTGACCAATGCCAACGGCTCCGTCACCAGTGCGCCCCCGGCGACCCTGACGGTATTGCCGGCCACCTGCCTGATCAATGTCGATTTTGGCACCGGCGCTACGCAAATTGGGGCGGCGGCACTGGGTTCTCCTGGAGATGTCTGGAATGCCCTGTCCGCCTCGTCCGGAACCGTTGCCAATTCCGTCGGCAATATGTTGAGCGGGGCGGGATTGACTTTGAATGACTATGGCGTTTATCTCGCGGCGGGTGGAACCGCCACGGATCCCGGCACCACCAACTTGATGCAGGATTATGCTTTTGGTTATAGCACCACCCCAACGGTGTTGGCCAACATCACCGGGCTGGCTCCCTACATCAATTCCGCCTTTACCCTGGTCATCTATGCCGCGGGAAACGCGGTCGGTCAAGGCGGCAGCCTGACCTTGACCGGGGCAAACGGTGGCAACACCGGAAACACCCTGACCACCACCGCCGCCTCCCGTCAGATTTCCGCCGGACCGGGGGTGGCCTACAATACCTACACTGGGGTGGTCACCAACGGCACCCTGTCGTTTGCCTCCGCCATTTTGCCCGGCCAGTCCTTTACGGCCGTGAATGGGTTTCAACTGCTGTTGAGTCCGCTGTTGATACTGACCCAGCCGATGTCGCAGACGAATTTTGCCGGTTACACGGCGACATTCACGGTGGGGGCGGTGGGGGCGGGCAGCTTGAATTATCAATGGCAGGCAACCAATGCCGCCAGTGGTGGCTTTACCAACCTAATCGATGGTGGCCAGGTTTCCGGTTCGCAGAGCAATGTCCTGACAATTGCCAATCTGACCACCAATTGGGCTTTGGCCTATCAGGTGATTGTTGCCAACGGCAGCGGTTCCGTCACCAGCGCTCCGGCGGCCAGCCTGACCCTGTTGTCCACTCCGATCATCACCGCCCAGCCCGCTTCGCAAACATCCGTGGCCGGCAGCCCGGTGACATTCAATGTCATCGCCTTGGGGACGCCTCCGTTGGGCTATCAATGGCAGGCGACGAACAGCGCCGCCGGTGGTTTCACGAACTTGTCAGATGCTGCCGGTCTAGTTTCCGGATCGACCGCCAGCGGCTTAACCCTCACTGGCGTGACCACCAACTTCGCCCTTTCTTATCAGGTGATGGTCACCAATAGCTACGGTTCCGTCACCAGCGCCGTGGCGGCACTCACCGTGCTGGCCTCGATTATTCCGCCAAACATTCCTGACCCGGGAGCCATGGCAAGGTCGATCGTTGCAAATGTCGTCGGTAGCTACACCGCCCCGCCGACCAAACTGCCCAGCAACCTGGTGACTGGCGCGCCCGTGGTTGCCAATGGCGATTTGACGTGCGCCGTGGGCGGGCCTTCGACCAACCTGCAATTTTACTTCAGCAAGGCGGATTTTTGGGGCTTGCTACGCGGGGCGATCCAGCCGGTGGGTTCGCTGGTGCTGAACGCTCCGGCGTTGAGCGGCAGTTCTTATGCGCTGAATGAGAACATCGGACCCGCCACCCTCACCGGCGCATTTGCCAACGGCGCCGCCAGTTTGACGCTGACCTCGTGGGTGGCTTCGGCGGAGAATACGACGGTCATCCAGTTGAACAACAACGGCACGTCGCCGTTATCGCTGACCAGCCAGATGCTCGACGGCTTCGCCGGCACCACGGGTAATCCGGCCACGTACGGCGCCACGAACAACTCAACGTGGTTGAACGTGTCGCCCGACTCGGTTTATTTGGAACTCGGCAACCAACTGCACAATCAATTCGGCGCCGCGCCGTTCACGGGCAGGATCGCCGACCTGCGACTTTATAATCAGGCGTTGTCTGGGACGACACTGGGGAATCTGGACGGGGTTGGGGTGCCGACCCCGTTGCTGCGTTGGTCCACCACGAACGCAGGGGTGGCGACGCTGGTGGGAGCCGGTGCCAGCCTTAACCCGGCGGATCCCTATGGCGGTTCGGTGGTATTGACGGGCGACAGCGGCTCCGAATTGGCGGTGGGCGACCTGCCGCTTCCGGAGAGCCAATTCACTTTCTCCACGTGGGTTTACCCCACGACCACGGGCGGCAACGGTTGCATCGTCGCGGCCCAAATTCCCAACAGTCAACAGTATAGCGGCTATCCCTATCCGTACGTGCGGGGTTTGACCCTGAAACTGGTGAACGGCGCGTTGAGCGCATCCTTGAACCAGAGCGGGGGGTTGAACACCTCCACGATGCTGTTCACCGCCGATGCCGTGAACACCTACAGCACGACGGCAACCGGTGCCCTGCCAGCCAACCAATGGACCCAGGCGGCGGTGACCTACGACGGCAACACGCTGACCATTTTCACGAATGGCGTGGCGGTGGGCACGCCGGTGACTTTCCCCACCGGCAATAACGGGATGCTGAGTTATAACAAGATGGTGGTGCACATCGGCGATACAAATCTGCCGTACAACGGTTGTGCCCCGCAGGGCGTGCTGATGCAAAATGTGCTGGGCGCGACCGCGACGACCAGCAGCCAAGGCGCGCTGGCCTTCACCATCCCCGCCGGCGGGCAGGTGACGCTCCTGGTGGCAGCGGTCACGGATCGGAACAATACCAACTATTTTGCCGCCGCCCAGCAACAGGCCCAGCAGGCCACGACCGGTTCCCTGAGCAATCTTTTCCAGGCACACGGAAATTGGTGGAGCAACTTTTGGTCGAAATCGTTTGTCCAGATCCCCAATCAAAAGATCCAGGACAGCTGGTATGGGTCGCTGTATCTGCTGGCCTGTTGCAACAGCTCGAATTGCCCGCCGCCCAGCAAGCTGGGAAATTGCATCACTAGCCGGACGCCCGGTTGGCAGGGAGATTACAATCTCGACTACAATTATGAGGCTTCGCCCTATACCGCCATTGCGAACAACCATCAAGAATTGATGGAAAATTACATGAAGCCGTTGTTGGAAGAAATGCCGCGTGGCCAGTCAACGGCGCAGTACATTTACGGGATGACCAACGCCCTCTTGTATTTCGATCACTGGGTTCCTGCACCGGGCTGGAGTGATGATCCCGGCACTTTTTGGGGCCAGAAATCCCAGTCGCTCTTTGGCGCCGTGGATTGCGTGATGCGTTGGCGCTACACGCAGGACACCAATTACGCGGCGATAATTTATCCGTACCTGAAAGGGGTCGCGAATTTCTGGGACAACTATCTGGTGTTGAACAACGGTTACTATGTGGATAATAACGATTCCTGCTGGGAACAATCCGGCAATGATTCCAACCCGGTGACCACGCTGGCGTTCATCCAGCTCGTTTATCCGGAGCTGGTGAAAATCTCGCAAATCCTGAATGTGGACGCGGATCGCCGGGCCAAATGGAACGACATCATCGCCCATTTGACGCCGCTGCCCATCGTCCCAGCCAGCAGCATCACCAGCCTGAACAATTTGGGGGCACCCTACAATGCGGCCGGCGTCAATGTCATCCGCAATTCCACGGCCGGCACGGCATTCCCTACGCCGATGGTGACGCTCTATCAGGATCATACGGTCCGCAGCAGCAGCGCGGGGATGAGCTGCCCGCAGGTCATTTTCCCGGGCTGGAACATCGGTTTGGAAAGCGATCCGGCACTACTTCAAGCCGCCTCCAACACCGTCTGGCTGGCGGCGCAATGGTTCGATTTCAACGACAACTGTACGTTTTATCCGGGTGCGGCCTGCGCTGGGTACGATCCCAACGCCATCCTGTCAAACCTGAACACGCTGCTGACCTACTATCGCGACCCGAGTTTTGTGATCGATGTGGGCGGTGACTCCACGGAACAATATGCGATTGTACCGGCGACCCTCGCCGCGATGTTCGTCCAGAGTTATCAGACCAACATCCATATCTTTCCCAATTGGCCCACCAACCAGTCCGCCACGTTTGCCAACCACAACGCCTGCGGGGGCTTCCTGATATCCAGCGCCATTACCCTGGGTTCGGCGAATTATGTGCAGATCCAAAGCAACGCCGGCCAAATGCTTAACCTGGCCAACCCCTGGCCGGGGGCAGTCGTGCAATGTATTTCCAGCCTTACCGGAATAAGCACTTTGTCGGGACCGGTACTCCACTATCAAACCCAGGTGGGCGAAGTGCTGACCTTGATCTCGACCTCGGTGACGAATATACCTGCGCCGATGAACCTGACGGTGAACACGAACAATTCCGCTGTGAACTTGAACTGGAATGCCATGCCCGGCGCGGTCGGCTACAACGTGAAACGGTCAACCACCATTGGCGGCCCGTTCTTGAATTTGGTTAGCGGCATAACAAGCACCAACTATACCGATACCACCGCCGCGTATGGGACAATCTACTATTACACGGTTACGGCGCTGGCACCGGGTTTTGAAAGCACCAACTCCGCCAGCGTTTCGGCGAGTGTGGCGATTAAAACATCATTCCTAATTGATGTGGATATTGGCAGCACCGCGAACGTGCAAACCGGCGCGGCGGTGTTGGGCGGAGCCGGTGATGTGTGGAACGGGGTGACCACCAGTACGGGAACTATCAAGGATTCCACCGGCACTACCCTGAACGGCATCGGGTTTGCCGATGCCAACTATTGGTTGTTCAATGACAATACCGCTGGCGTTGCTACTTTGGATGCGGCGACCACTCCGCTAATGCGGGATTGCGTTGCCGGTAACACCGCGGTCAGTGGCGGGACGTTCACGGTGAGCCTCACCGGGTTGAACGCGTATATCAACGAGCCGTTCACTTTGGTGGTTTATGCGGCCATCGGGGATGCCAACCAGGGCGCCAAGCTCACGTTGTCGGGCGCCACGGGCGGAAACACAGCCAGCACGTTGACCACCACCGGCGCCTCGCGATCGCTAACCAATCAGGTCACTGGTGGTATTGGGGTGGCTTATAATACTTTTACCGGCACGCTCACCAGCGGCACCCTGACCATTACCGCCGCCAATAATCTCTCCCAGTATTACGGCATAAATGGTTTTCAGTTCCTGGTGGCTCCTAGTCAGGCGCCGGTTATCACAGTTGAGCCGGTTTCACAGTCCACTTATCCGGGCCAGAACATTTCATTCAGTGTCGCTGCCACGGGTGCCGGGACTTTATTCTACCAATGGCAGGCGACGAACAGCGCGGCCGGGGGCTTCACCAACTTGATTGACGGTGGTCAGATCTCGGGGTCGCAAAACAACGTGCTGTCCATAGCCGGCGTGACCACGAACTGGGCGCTGGCGTATCAGGTGATCGTAACCAACACCAGCGGCTCCGTTACCAGCACCCCGCCGGCCAGCCTGACAATTTTATCGGGCCAACCCCCGCTGCGCCTCATGCCGCTGGGAGATTCCATCACGCGCGGCGGAACTGACCCGAATGGCGGCAACAACTTGCCCGGTTTTCGTGATGCCATTTACACGCTGAACACCAACGCCAATGTGAACTTCCAGTTTGTGGGGGCCACCGCCACCCAGTCTTCGCCACAACTGACTGCGGCCGGACAGCAATATCACAACGGCTACGCCAGTTATGCCACGGGGAGTCTGTTCAGCAATCTGACCGCCAACGTGCAGCCGCCCGTCGGCGACGCCAACGTGGGCGGCTATTGGATGACCGGCGGCACCCCCGGCGGAGCACCCGTACAGGTCGATGTGGTCACCCTGTTGAGCGGGGCGAACGACATCGGCCAGAATCCCGGCAACCCGCTGCAATATTTTACCAACAACGAGATCAACTTGCTGGGCTGGTTCAAGACCAACCGGCCGAACACTAAGGTGATCGTGGCGACGGACACCCCGCGCACCGACTCCACCGCCAACAACAACGCCGCGCTGGCGATCAACCAGTGGATCACGAATAATGTCCCAAACCTCAGCTCAAACTTTTCGACGGTGGATTTGTACCCGTTGTTCATTGACACGAACGGCGTGATTAAGACCCACAGTTCGCCCGACGGCATCTGCCTGCAGGATGGGGTTCATCCGGCGTACAACGGTTATCAGGCGATGGGCCAGGCCTGGTTCAACGCCATCCAGGGGGCGGTGAATCCTACCGCACCAAACTTTTTGTTGGCTACGGCCGGCGTCAATTCGCAGGTCACCCTGACGTGGTCGAATGTCCCGGGTGCGCTCAGCTACAACGTCAAGATGTCCACCACGAATGGCGGCCCGTATTTGCTTATCGCGTCAAATCTTTCCGCCACCAGCTACACCAACAACGGATTGATCAACGGCACCGTGTATTATTATGTCGTCTCGGCGGTGACCAGCGGCGGCGAGGGGGCCAATTCCTATCAGGTCAACGCGACGCCTGGCACGATTCCCGTTTTCAATCATTCTTTCGACAACAACTATGTGGCGTATGCCAATTATTTAGGTTCGGCACCGTCGGGCTGGACGTTTACGGGTTCAGGCAACGGCCAACTGGCCGCCGTGGTGTTTCCCGCATCGGGTGATAATCGGTTTGCCACTTATCCGGTGCCGGGCTTGGATGGCCTGAATTACGCCCAGATATATGTGAGTGGGACCGCCGGTTCCGGTTCGCTATATCTCAACACGGGTTATAGCTATGTGGCTGGGGCGACGTATACGTTGACGGCGGGTTTTGGCATCGAGACCGGCTCGGGCGGCGGCATGCTGGCACCCGGCGCACAGATGCAGCTGCAAAATACCGGCTTCGCCACCATGGCCGCGACGAACATCACCAGCGCGAACACCGCAGCAAATCAGTTCAAGGACGTCAGCACCACTTATACCGCGAACGGGACCGAAGGCAACCTCGTCATCAATTTCGCCGTTCCGGCTCCCGTTGCCGGCAATGCGTTCCTCGATATCGACAATGTCCGCCTGTCGGTGGTCTATCCGCCCGGTTTGGCTGCCAGTACGAATGCCTATTTGACATCATTGGCACTGAATCCGGCCGGCGTTTTGACGCCGGCTTTCAACTCCAACACCTTCACGTATTACAGTCCGAACGCCTATGGCACCACACCGACAGTGACGGTGACGAACGCCGACCTGACGGCGACGAACCAGTTGATTTACCACGGGACGACCAACCTGCTGGCGTCCGGGACCGCGAGTTCGCCACTGGCCCTTACGCTGGGGGTGACCAACGTGGTACAAGTTCAGGTGACCGCCCAAGATGGGGTGTCCAAGCAAATTTATATGGTGAACGTGACCGAACTGCCGAACCAAACTACTTCCCCCGGTCTGACGAATCGCTTGAGTAACGCGACGTTGAATTTGAGTTGGGGGCTGGATCGCCTCGGCTACCGGCTGCTGATGCAGACCAACAACCTGAAACTAGGTGTGAGTTCGATTGCGAATGACTGGGCGACTGTGTCCGGTTCGACCGCGACCAATGCGATGTCCATCCCTATTGTCCCAACCAATTTAGATGAGTATTATCGGCTGGTTTACCCGTAAGCACCTGAAAAATCCGCGGCGAAATGACCTGCGCAATGATTGCGATGGGAAGGGCATCACGAAAAGGCCGCCTGGACTAGGGCCGGAAACTAAATCGGGAATGTCAGTTAAATTGCCAACCCGAGCGTTATACGACATTCTTTCGCCAGGCAATCAACAAAAAAACAATGCAATCAATTTCCCCTCATTCTTACCGTCAGGCCGTCCGCCGTGTTTGGCTGTTCACTAGCTGCGTGATGCTTCTATTTTGCCCCCGGCTGGGTTGGGCGCAGGTCGCAAATGTTCCTGACCCGGCGGCCATGGGTCGGGCGCTGGTTGCGGATGTTTCTGGCCATTACAACGCCCCGCCAAGGCATCTCGTCACCGACAAGGTCACGGACGGGGCGGTAACCGGAAATGGCGACTTGGCCATCACCGTGGGTGGCCCGTCGTCCGCTTTGAAGTTTTTTGTCGGCAAAGCGGATTTCTGGGGCGTGCTGCACGGGTCAATCATGCCGGTGGGTTCGCTCACGCTGAATGTGCCGGTCTTAAAGGGCGGCAGCTATTCCCTCAATGAAAATATCGGGCCGGCTACCGTCACCGGGACATTTGTGAAGGAGGGTTACGGCTTGTCCGTGACTTCGTGGGTGGCGACGAAGGAGAATACGGCGGTGATCCAGTTGAACAACGTTGGCACGCAACCGCTCACGCTTTCGAGCCAGCTGCTCGATGGTTTTGCCGGCAGTGTGGGCAATCCGGCAACGTACGGATCCACCAACAACTCGACTTGGCTCAACGTCTCGCCGGACACCGTGTATCTCGAACTGGGTAACCAAATGCATAATGTGCTGGCCGCCGGCGCCCCCTCCTTCAATGGCCGGATTGCAGATGTGCGCCTGTTTGATCGGGCGCTCTCCGGCACCCTGCTGGCGGCGCTGGATTCTGTTGACGCGCCAGCGGTTCCGCCTTTGTTGCAATGGACCGCGACCCGCCCCGGCGTGGCGGATTTGGTGGGCAATGTGACCTTGGACCAAAATGATCTGCATGGCGGCTCGGCGGTGCTGACGGGCAGCCCCGGCGCCGAAGTTGCGGTCGCTGACCTCCCGTTGCCGCAAAGACAATTCACGGTTTCCGCCTGGGTCAAAGTCCCGGCGGCCGGCGGCAATGGTTGCATCGTGGCTGCGCAGATTCCTTATCCCCAAACTTGGAGTGCCAGATATCCCTATCCGTATGTGCGGGGGCTGACCTTGCAACTGGTGAACGGGGCCTTGAGCGCATCGCTCAACCAGAGCGGCACCTATAGTGTTGCCAATGAAGTTTTCAACGCCGACGCGGTGAACCAGTTCGCCGCCACGGCTAAAAATCCGCTGCCGGCCGGGCAATGGATTCGGGTGGCGGTAACGTACGATGGCAGCGTCCTTAAAATTTTTACTAATGGCATCGAGGTGGGGGCGACCGCGCCTTTTCCCACCGGAACCAACGGCATGATGGGGTGGAATAAAATGGCGATGCACATCGGCGACCCGAATGTCCCCTACCGCGCGTGCGGGCCGCAAGGCCTGCTAATCCAGCGCGTGCTCGGGGCGCCAACGACGGAGACAAACCAAGGCGACCTGACGTTCACCCTTCCGGCGGGCGGCCAGGCGACGATTGTGCTGGCGGCGGTCACGGATCGCAACGCCCCGGACTATTTTTCCGCCGCGCAAAAACAGGCCCGGTCGGCCACGACGGCTTCCCTGGCGAGGTTGCGCCAACAGCATGATCAGTGGTGGAGCGATTTCTGGTCGAAATCGTTTGTGCAGATTCCGGATCAAAACATCCAGGACACTTGGTATGCGTCGCTTTACCTGCTGGCCTGCTGCAGCACGTCCAATGCGCCCGCCCCGGGCTTGTGGGGCAGTTTCTGTACCAGTCCCTCGCCCGCTTGGTCGGGCGACTATACGCTGGATTACAACTACGAGGCCACGTTTTGGGGCGCGCTGGCCTGCAACCATCCTGAGCTGGCCGACAATTATGACCGGCCGCTGCTGGAGCAGATGCCCCGCGGCCGTTCCACCGCTGAATATTTTTACCAGACGAACCATGGCATCTATTATTATTGTCACCTGATTCCCACGCCGGCCTGGAGCGATGATCCCGGCACCTTCTGGGGACAAAAGGCGAACGCCATTTTTGCCGCCGTCAATTGCGCGATGCGGTGGAAATACACGCAGGACCCGGCCTATGCGGCGAAGATTTATCCCTATCTCAAGGGCGTCGCCGATTTCTGGGACGATTATCTCGTGCTTCAGGACGGACATTATGTGGATTATCACGATTCTTGCTGGGAAAATTCCGGCGATGACATGAATCCGGTGACGACGCTGGCCTTTATTCAACTCGTCTATCCTGCTTTGGTGGATATTTCGAAAGTTTTGGATGTGGATGCGGACCGCCGGGCGAAATGGAACGATATCAACGCGCGGTTGGCGCCGCTGCCGATCGTCCCGGCGAGCAGCATTCCCGCATTGAACGCCTTGGGAACGCCCTACAATGCGCCGGGCGTCAGCGTCATTCGCAATTCCACGATCGGCACGGCGTTTCCCAAGCCCATGGTCAAGGATTATAAGGATCATACCATCCGCATGAGCGGCGCGGGGATGAGCAGCGCGCAGGTTATCTTTCCAGGTTGGAACATCGGGCTGGAAAGTGAACCGTCATTATTGCTGGCCGCGTCCAACACCTTTTGGCTGGCGGCGCAGTGGTTTGATTATAATAACGACTGCAATTTTTACCCCGGCGCCGCCTGTGCGGGCTATGATCCCAACACGATCCTATCCACTCTGGACGCGTTCCTGACGCATTACCGCTACCATAATTATATGATCAATGTTGTCATGCCCGGTTTTGGGGGCGGCGGCGGTACGGAACACTATGCAATTGTGCCGGCGACGCTCGCGGCCATGTTTGTGCAGAGTTATCAGACCAACCTCCATGTGTTTCCCGACTGGCCCAAGGATCAATCCGCCGCGTTTGGCCGTTTGAATGCCTGCGGCGGGTTTCTCGTCTCCAGCGCGATCACGCTCGGCCAGCCGGAGTACGTTTGTATCGAAAGCACCGCCGGGAAAATGCTCCGGCTCGCCAATCCGTGGCCGGGGGAAAAGGTCCGCTGTCTTTCGAGCCTCAACGGCCCGGTCACTCTCTCCGGGGCGGTCCTTAGTTATCAGACCAAAGCCGGCGAAGTTCTGACGCTGACTGGTCCGGCAGCGGCGAGTCTGTCCGCCCCCGGAAATTTGCAGGCGATTCCGCTCGGTCGTACCGTCAGGCTGGACTGGGATGTGGTGTCGGATGCGGCTGGCTACAATGTCAAACGCGCGACTTTACCCGGCGGCCCGTATTTGAACCTGGCCACCGTGACGACCGGCCACAGTTTCACCGATACCATTGCGGCGTACGACACGACCTATTCTTACGCGGTTTCCGCGTTGGCACCTGGATCGGAAAGCGCCCGCTCCGGCAGCATCACCATCAGCCTGCCGCCGGCGCCGCCGGCCATTTTCAAGCAGGTTCTCAACCTCGGCACCGCAAACGAAGGGACCTATGCTGAAAACGGACCTGCCGCCGTCACATTGAGCATCAATAGCGGGGACATCTGGGACGCCAGCGACAGTTGTGAATTTGCGTGGCGGGAGCTGGCCGGCGATTGCTCGATCACCTGCCGTGTGACGTCGCTCGAGAACGGCCTGGAATGGGCCAAGGCCGGAATCATGGTTCGCGAGTCCACCGACGACGGGGCGCGCAATGCCTCGTTGCTGTTGACGTCCGGTCACGGCGTGACTTTCCAGCACCGCGCCGCCACCGATGGCGTTACGGATTACCAGCTCATCGGCGGATTGGCTGCTCCCTGCTGGCTGAAACTCGCGCGGCAGGGCAACACCCTTTACGCCGCCGTCTCTGCTGACGGCTTGACGTGGTCGCCCGCCGCCGGCTCGCCGTTGGCCCTCGATATGGATTCGACCGTCTGCATCGGCCTCGCGGCGAGCGCCCATGGCGGTTCGACCTTCACCGCGAAGTTCGACCACATCACCGTTACCAGCAAAAGCAATTAGTCAATCCGGGCAGGGCAGTTTGACCGGGCCGCCGGAGTCGATAATGCTTCTTGATACCGGCGCTGGGTGACGACGGTGGCTTAGCCCGACTTCCGCAACTGGGACAAAAGTGCGTTCGGCAGAAATTAAAAACTGGAGGCAATACGGATCAGCCATGTCGTCCGCGCGCACCTCTGCTGGCCATGGTTACCTCCTCGTTCCGCTGAAAGAATTGCTCATCGATCCGCAGCTCACCGGTGAGTTGCACCGCGCGCTCATGCCGGCGCGGGAATTTAGCTTGGCGTCCGGTTAAACGATTTTACCGAAGTCGGAACGCATTATCGGTTCAAGTATCCGCAATTTCTGAACTCTGACCTCAACACCATGCTGGAGGCGAGGTTTCGCGAAATCATGGCCGCCAGAAGCGGCCCGTGCGCCAGATCTGCAACGCCATGTTCAACCTGAAAAAATTAGACATGCACCCAATGCTCTGGGGCCGCACAAAGAAGAACGGGGGCTCACTGGACGATGCCACGCACCAGTTGAATCAGCAGCTTGGCAAAACAGCCCTAATGACCGGCGCGCAATTCGCGCTCCAGCACATCGACAAATCGCAAAAGCCGCCGAAGGCGAAATGCCTGTTCATACCGCAGCGCGAAATGATTTCCAAGCTGTGAGAAGCTCAAGGGCCAACTAAGCCCTTCCCAGGCACCGGCTTTTGAGGTCGGAATTTGTATTTGTCGGGGGTTCGGTTACCTTTGGGCCAATTTGACGATGATCATTGAAAGCACTGCGGCAGTTGTGCTGACCGCCAGCAACCTCATGAAGTCCTACGGCGAACATGCCGTGTTGCGCGGCGTATCGCTGGAAGTCCGCGCCGGCGAGCGGCTCGCGCTGACCGGGGCATCCGGCAGTGGCAAATCCACCTTGCTCAACTGCCTCGGCGGGGTGGATCGACCGGACTCCGGCAGCATCCGGTTCAAAAATCTCGCGCTGGAGACTCTGGATGCCGATGGGTTGACCGAAGTGCGTCGGCGCGACATCGGCACCATTTTCCAATTTTTTCACCTGCTGCCGACGCTGACGGCGGCGGAAAATGTGGAGCTGCCGCTGCAACTAAATGGGGTTGGTCCCGCCGAGCGCACGGCGCGCGTGCGTTCACTTCTGGACCGGGTCGGCGTGGCGGCGCGTGCGAAGGCTTTTCCCGGCCAGCTTTCCGGCGGCGAGATGCAGCGCGTAGCCATTGCGCGCGCGCTTGCGCACAAACCGGCCGTGCTGCTCGCCGATGAACCGACCGGCAATCTTGATTCCCGTAACGGTGCGATCATCCTCGAATTACTGCGCGAACTTTCCGATGAAACCCGCACGGCGCTCGTGCTCGTGACGCACAGCGGAGCGGCGGCGCAGATTTGTCATCGGGAAATCCATTTGCGCGACGGGCAAATCGGCGGCCAGCGGGAAAAGGATTAGTTAAATGGCGGCCACGAATCAAACGGTGCTCCGCATTCTCTGGGTGCGCATTGCCTGGCGCCATTGGTGGTTGTCGCCGGTCTCCTTGTTTTTGTTGCTGCTGATTCTCGCGCTCGGGGTCGCGGCGTTTTTTTCCATCCGGCTGGCCAACCAGGCCGCGGTCGCCAGCTTCCAGAATTTTACGGACCTCATTACTTCGCAAAGCGATGGCCTCATCACCGCGCCGGTCGGAACGCTGTCCGAATCCATTCTGCCCGAGCTGCGACACATGTTTGGTAATCAGCCGGTCAATATCGTGCCCGTGCTGGAAACCAGCGCCGTCGTGCCAAGTCGCAATGAAAATCAATCCATCGGTTCACGCCCGACGTTTCAATTGCTCGGTCTCGATTTGCCGTCGCTGGTGAATCTGGCCAGCCAGCACGATAACGGCCCGGGCTGGTTCAATTCCGGAACGAACCGCCAGGCGAATGAATCACAAAATGGTTTTACGCCGGTGCTAAAAAATCAAAAATCGGTTTTCATCAGCGCGGCGCTGGCTAAGCGCGCTCAGCTAAAAGCCGGGTCGCCCTTATCGCTCGTCATCAATGAACATCCGGTAACACTGCAGGTTGCGGGCATCATTCCGGCCGATCCGCGCCAGCCCGCGGCGCCAGCCAACCTGCTCATCATGGATTTGCCCGCGCTGCAACAGTTGACCGACAAGCCCGGCCAGTTGGATCGCGTCGAGTTTGTGCTGGAAGCGGGACCACATCGGGCGGCGCAGTGGCAGCGGATAAAAAAAATATTGGAAGCGGCTAACTCGCCGGGCTCGCCCCGCTGGCGGGTGGGCTCACCAGCGGATCGTCGCGCGAGCGCCGCCACGATGACTCAGGCATTTCGCTTGAATCTGACCATTCTTTCGCTGCTGGCGTTACTGGTCGGACTTTACCTCGTCTTCCAGGGACTCGATGGTGCCGTGGTGCGTCGCCGGGGTGAAATTGCCGTGTTGCGCTCGCTTGGAGTCACTTCGTGGCAAATCCAGAGTGCCTGGCTCGTCGAGGCCGCCAGCATCGGGCTGGCGGGCGGTCTGCTCGGCCTCGGCCTCGGCTGGCTGGGGGCGCAGCTGGCCGTAAAAATGGTCGCCAGCACGGTGAATGCCCTTTACTTCTCCAGCTCGGCGGATTCGGCCGCCTTTGATTTTAACGAAGCGATCATTGCCCTTGTGCTCGCCGTGGTGGCGAGCATTCTCGCCGGCTGGCGACCGGCGCGCATCGCGGCCAACACGCCGCCGGCTCAAATTGCCGTGCGCACCGACGCTGCCAATTTTCCCGGCGGTTGGTTGCTGCGCCGGCCGGAGCTTGGGTTTGCGCTCCTGCTGCTCGGAATTTTCCTGACGGGGTTTCCACCGCTGCGGCTCGCGGGCGGCGGCCGCGTGGCCCTGGCTGCGTATGGCGCCGCCCTGGGCTGGATTTTTGGCGCGGGAATTTTAGCCGGGACCGTGCTCACCGGCATCGGCCGGGTTTTGTCTGGGCTGAAAATCAATTCCTTCCCGTTGCGACTGGCGATCAGTCACTTGCGCGCGCCCAGCGGACGCCACCGGTTACTTGTTGCCAGTCTGGTCTGCGCCGTCGGCATGACGGCGGGCATGGCGATTCTGGTCGGCAGTTTTGACACCACAATCCGCGGGTGGATCGCCCGCACTTTCCAGGCCGACTTGTTCATTTCCAGCGATGGCGCGCAAACGGCAGCGGCTCCCAGCCGGATTTCACCGGCCACCTGGCGACAAGTCGTGGCGCATCCGGCGGTGAAGGCGGCCAATGTCATTCAATTCATGGAAATCAACCTCGGCGGCGTCAGCACTTTGCTGGTCGGCAATAAACTCGCTTTCTTTCGGGAATACGCCCGGCCCGCTTGGGTCCAAGCTCCGCTGGATGACGAGGTTTTCAATCCCGGCCGCAACGCCGCCTTGGCGCTGGCCAGTGAGGCCTTTTCCGAGCGCTTTCAAATTCATCGCGGCGATTCCGTGCCGGTGCCAACGGCAAACGGATTCCGCCGCGTGACGATCGCCGGCATTTTCGCCGATTATGGCAATGAGCGCGGCTCGCTGCTGATCGAGCGGCGGCAGTTTGCCGATTGGTTTGGAAATGATCTCGCCGCGAGTCTGATTCTGGCGCTGAAGCCCGGCTATGACGCGGACACGTTGCGGGCGGAATTCCGGGCCGCATATCCGGGATTGGGCGTATTTACCAGCGGCTTCCTCCGCGGCGAGTCACTGCGGATCTTTCATCAGACCTTTGCCGTCACCTATGCGCTCGAATTGATCGGCGTCGTGGTCGCGGTGGCCGGGTTGGCTTTCACGATGGCGAGCCTATTGTGGGAACGCCGGGCGGACTTGAACACGCTACGGGCGCTCGGCATGAGACGAAGCGAACTCGCCCTCGCCGCCGCCTGGGAAGGCGCGCTGACCGCGGCAGCCGGGGTGTTGTCCGGCTTGGCGGTGAGTCTGGCTTTGGGCTGGTTGCTGATTTATCGCATCAATAAACAGACCTTCGGCTGGACCCTCCAAACGGACCGGCCGTGGGGCCAACTCGCCGCGCTGGCATTGCTAGTCCTGGCCAGTGCGACGATCACGGGCTGGTTCGTCGGCCGGTGGGCGGCGCGATTGCCGGCCGAACGTGAAGAATGAAAGTTAAACCAAAAAAAAACCGCCCCGCCAAATCATACCGGTTTGCGGCCCGGCTGGTCATCGTAACCCTGGGCCTGGCATTAATGAGTGGCGCAGCAGAAATTCCCCGGTTGACGGCGGAGGGCTATGCCGTGCCGCAGCCGGGCCGACTTTTTGTTTTTCCCCGCGACCACGGGAGTCATCCGGAGTTTGCCATCGAATGGTGGTATATCACCGGTCATCTGACGGCGACCAATGATTCGTCGTATGGTTTTCAAGCCACTTTCTTTCGCCGCGCCTTGGTGCCGCCGGCCTCGACCAATAACGCTGCCTCCGCCTCGTTCGGCACCCGCCAGATATATCTCGCGCACATGGCGCTCGTGAACAAAAACACCGGCGATTTTAGCTTTCAGGAAAAGTTAAACCGCGATGGCTGGGACGCCGATGCCTCCACCAACACCCTGGCGGTGCACAATGGCAATTGGTCGCTGCGGCTGGTGTCGGGAACCCAGACTGCTCCCGAAGTCTTCGAACTTCAAGGTGGCGTCGGCGCGGACACCGCTTTCACTCTGAATTTAATTCCGAAAAAGCCGCTGGTCATTTTTGGTACGAACGGCGTTTCCCGCAAGGCGGCGGATCCAAGCGCCGCGAGTCATTATCTGACCTTCCCGCGGCTGGCCGCCGCCGGCGTGCTCACCCTGAATGAAACCAACCTGGCGGTGACCGGCGAAGCGTGGATGGACCATGAATTCAGCAGCAGCCAGTTGGGCGCCGGTCAAGTGGGGTGGGACTGGTTGGGCCTGCAGCTTTTTGATGGCAGCGAATTGATGGCCTACCGCCTGCGCCGTAAAGATGGTTCTTCCGATCCGTTTTCTACCGTTGCTTGGGTTGATCAGCACGGGCAAGTTCGGCAAATCGGACCAGACCAGTTTAATTGGACGGTGCTTGAGACCTGGCGCAGTCTCAAATCCGGGGCGGATTATCCTTCAACGTTGCGATTGGAGGCGGTAAATCCGGTCACGGAAAAAATCGAAATTTTCATCGTGCAACCGTTCGTCGCCGATCAGGAACTGACCGGCAAAGTGGGGGGCGTCGGCTATTGGGAAGGCGCCTGTCGGGTGCTGGACGAAAATAAAAAAACAATCGGCCGGGCCTACCTGGAACTTACCGGCTACAGTAAAAGTCTGAAAGGCAGATTTTAGGCATCGCCTGACTCTGATTTTCTAAATATGGAAGAACTCATCCCCATTTTCCCGCTCGAAGTCGTGGCCTATCCCGGCGACGGATTGAACCTGCATATCTTCGAACCGCGCTACCAGCAGTTGATCAATGACACGGTGAAGTCCAAAAAACCTTTCGGTATCCCGACGGTGGTGGACCGGAAAATCGGCGGTTTGGGAACGCTGGTGGAATTGACCCGGGTCGCCAACGTTCAGGCCGATGGCCAAATGGACATCCAAACCCGGGGGCTGCGCATCTTCAAAATTGAGCGGTTGCAGAAATTATATCCCGGCAAACTCTACAGTGCTGCCGTCGTGGCCTATCCGGCCAACGATCCAACCGGCCATTCGCCCACGTTGCGCCGGGTGTTGGCCGACGTCAAAAAACTTCATGGTCTGCTTAAGGTCAAAAAGAAACTGCCCAAACCGGAAGCCAAGCTGACCAGTTACGACCTCGGGCATCACGTCGGCCTGTCGCTGGCCCAGGAGTATGCCTTGCTCGGACTTTGGACCGAGGTGGAACGGTTAAACTATTTGCAGCGACATTTGGAGCAGGTCCTGCCGGTCGTAACCGGCATGGAATCGCTCAAGGAAAAAATCAAGTTGAACGGATATTTTAAAAACCTGCCCGGGTTTGAAATCCAATAGAATCCGGAGATTTTATGTGCGGCCGCTACCTCATCCGGGCGATTTAGCCGCCGCGAGGAGCACCACTTATGACTGCCCACGCGTTTGCAATTCCATTGCAAGGTCTGCGCATCTTCGTTGGAGGGGTTCCGGCACCTGATACACCGCGCCCCGAACCGTGCGCCCGTGCCGGAAGTCGTGGCTTCGTCGGGTTCCGAAAGGGGAAGAATCCAAGCCGGCGGCATCTTGCCGGCGGGAGCTACCCCGCATCAACCCATTGCGCCCGGTATGGGCTACGATGACCACGTTGATTCCATGCCGCCGTAATTGCAAAAAATACTAATAAAATATGGTGGAGGCGGCGGGAATTGAACCCGCGTCCCAAGTCAACCTACCAGCCGCGACTACATGCTTATCCCAGGTAATTTTTTCTGCTATGCGATGGCGCCTGAGCTCGAGTCGCACTGCCTAGTCCGCATGATAAGATCTCGGCTGACAACGCGCGGTCCCCGCTGTCAACCATGCCTGCTGTTGCGTCCGTCCACCGTAGCAGGTGTCCAGTGGCGAACGTCGTGGCACTTAGGCCGCGAGGGCTAGTTCTTCGTTAGCTTTTTAGTTTTGATGCGAATGATTAACGAGGCCAACGCATCTTCCTCGGCATGCCGCCTCTGGCGTGTTCACATGGTCGAAACCAGTGCGCCCCCATCCAAGATTTCTGGCAGATGTATGATCCGCCAATTAACCCGTTCGGTCAAATCAAGAATTGCCACAGAGTCATAGAGTCCACAGAGCTAATTCATCTGCGCCCCAGTGTTTTCTGCGCCGGCGGACAAATGAAAAAACGCGGCCGGAATTGCTTCCAGCCGCGTTCTGATTTCTCGGTTCCTCGATATTTTACGGTTGGCTTAGTAGCCGCCCATGCCGCCCATGTCGCCCATGCCGCCGCCGTGGCCGCCGCCACCGGGTGCCGGCTTATCCTTTTCCGGCAGGTCGGTGATGAGGCATTCGGTGGTCAGCAACAGACCGGCGATGGACGCCGCGTTCTGGAGTGCGCTGCGGGTAACCTTCTTCGGGTCCACGATGCCGGCTTTCACGAGGTCTTCGTAATTGCCCGTGGCGACGTTATAACCTTCGTTGCCCTTGGCTTTCTTGACCTTGTCAACGATGACGCTGCCTTCTTCGCCGGCGTTCGCGGCGAGCGAACGGAGCGGGGATTCGACGGCACGTTTGACGATGCCGATGCCGATGGTCTCGTCCTCGTTCGCGCCCTTGACGCCTTCAATCGCCGCGATGCAACGGATGAGCGCCACACCACCACCAGCGACGATGCCTTCTTCGACAGCGGCGCGGGTTGCGTGCAACGCGTCTTCCACGCGCATTTTCTTTTCCTTCATTTCGCTCTCGGTCGCGGCGCCGACGTTGATGACGGCCACGCCCCCGGCGAGCTTCGCCAGGCGTTCCTGCAATTTTTCACGGTCGTAATCGCTCGTGGTTTCGTCGATCTGGCGGCGGATCTGGTTCACGCGTCCCTGGATGTCGCTGTTCTTGCCGGAGCCTTCGACGATCGTGGTGTTTTCCTTGTCAATGATGACGGTCTTCGCGCGGCCGAGGTCGGCGAGTTCCACGGTCTCGAGCTTGATGCCGAGGTCTTCGGTGATGAACTTGCCGCCGGTGAGCACGGCGATGTCTTCTAGCATGGCTTTGCGGCGGTCGCCGAAGCCCGGGGATTTCACCGCGCAGACGTTGAGCGTGCCACGGAGCTTGTTCACGACGAGGGTAGCGAGCGCTTCGCCTTCGACTTCTTCGGCGATGATCAAGAACGGCTTGCCGGAGCGCGCAGCTTTTTCAAGCAACGGCAGCAAGTCCTTCAAGTTGCTGATCTTCTTCTCAAAAATGAGAATGTAAGGATCTTCAAGCTTCACTTCCATCGTCTCGGCGTTCGTGACGAAATAAGGCGAAAGGTAGCCCTTGTCGAACTGCATGCCTTCGACCACTTCGAGCGTCGTCTCGATGGACTTCGCTTCTTCGACCGTGATGGTGCCGTCCTTGCCAACCTTATCCATCGCGTCAGCGATCTTGTCGGCGATGTCGAAATCCCAGTTCGCGGACACGGCCGCGACCTGCTTGATTTCTTCCTTGTCCTTGACCTTCTTGGAGATCTTGTCGAGGTTCGCCACGGCGGCTTCCACGGCCTTGTTGATGCCGCGCTGGATGCCGATCGGGTTCGCACCGGCGGTGACGAACTTCAAGCCTTCGCGATAAATCGCCTCAGCCAGAACCGTCGCCGTCGTGGTGCCGTCGCCGGCAATGTCACTGGTCTTGCTCGCGACTTCGCGGACCATCTGGGCGCCCATGTTTTCATAGGGGTCTTCCAGTTCGATTTCCTTCGCGACCGTGACACCGTCCTTGGTCACCGTCGGAGAACCGAATTTTTTGTCGATGACGACGTTGCGGCCTTTCGGTCCGAGCGTCGCGACGACCGCCTTGGTGAGCTTGGAAACACCGCGCAGAATCGCCTGCCGGGCCTGCTCGTCGAATATCAATTGTTTAGCTGCCATAATTTTATTTCAGTTATTGGTTAAATGTGGTTGGTTGAAAATTATTCCAGGATCGCGACCAGGTCGTCCGAGTTGAAAATCTTGTATTCCTTGCCGTCAATCTTGATTTCCGTGCCGCCGTATTTGGAGACGAGCACGCGGTCACCCTTCTTGACTTCAAAGGCGACTTTTTTGCCGTCGTCATTGGTCTTGCCGGTGCCGAGCGCGACGACGATGCCTTCCTGCGGTTTCTCTTTGGCGGTGTCGGGGATGATGATGCCGCCCTTTTTGGTTTCCTTCTCTTCGACGGGTTCAACGAGAATCCGATCGCCGAGCGGTTTGATATTCAGTGCCATACTTTTTTCTTTTCTTTGGTTGTTGTTTTGTTGACTGCTTAATTAACTCCCGGCCCGCACTCGCGGCGGGAAAATTGCAAATGGAAAGTGCAGAAGAAATTTTGGTTTCTCCCGCACTTGTAATTATTTCTTCTCTTCCACGACTTCCGCATCAATCACGCCTTCATCCTTCTTTTCCTCGGACTTCGGGGCTTCGTCCTGCGGCTGGCCGCCAGTTGGGCCGGCACCCGGGGCCTTTTCCGACTGCGCCTTCGCGGCGGCGGCCTTGTAAAGCTCCGTGCCGACGGCCTGCGAAACTTCGTTCAGTTTCTCGTTTGCGGTCTTGATAACGGCAGCATCCGTACCCTTGAGCGCTTCCTTAACCGCGCTGACCGCAGCTTCGAGCTTGCCCTTGTCGTCCGCGGAAATTTTGTCCGCGTTGTCTCTGATTAATTTCTCGGTGCGATACACCGCGTTGTCCGCCTCGTTACGCGTCTGGATTTCTTCCAACTTGGCCTTGTCATCGTCCGCATGGGCCTCGGCGTCCTTGCGCATCTTTTCGACTTCGTCCTTCGAGAGACCGCTGCTGGCCGTGATGGTGATCTTCTGTTCCTTGCCGGTGCCTAGATCCTTCGCGCCGACGTGCAAAATGCCGTTGGCGTCAATGTCGAACGTCACCTCAATCTGCGGCACACCGCGCGGTGCTGCCGGAATATCAGCGAGCTGAAAGCGGCCGATGGTCTTGTTGTCCTTGGAAAACTGGCGTTCGCCCTGGAGCACATGAATCTCGACGCCCGGCTGGTTGTCGCTGGCAGTGGAGAAAATTTCCGATTTGCGCGAAGGAATCGTCGTGTTGCGTTCGATCAACTTCGTGAACACGCCGCCGAGCGTCTCGATACCGAGGGACAACGGCGTAACGTCGAGCAGGAGCACGTCCTTGACTTCGCCCTTGAGCACACCGCCCTGGATGCCGGCGCCGATGGCGACGACTTCGTCAGGATTCACACCCTGATGCGGCTGCTTGTTGACGAGCGAGCGGGCGACTTCCACCACGCGCGGCATGCGCGTCATGCCGCCGACCAGGACGAGTTCGTCAATCTTCGCGGCTTCGATGCCGGCGTCTTTCAAGCACGCCTTCACCGGCGCGATGGTGCGCTCGAACAATTTGTCCGTGAGCTGCTCCATCTTGGCGCGCGTGAGATTTTTCTGGATGTGCTTCGGCCCGGTGGCGTCCGCTGTGATGAACGGCAGATTGATGTCGTAGCTCTGCGAGCTGGACAGTGCGATCTTGGCTTTTTCGGCCTCTTCCTTGATGCGTTGAAGCGCGTCGGGCTGCTTACGGAGGTCCATGCCGGATTCCTTTTTGAATTCGTCGAGAATCCAGTCCATCAAGCAGTTGTCCCAGTCGTCACCGCCGAGGTGGGTGTCGCCGTTGGTGGCCTTCACTTCAAACACCCCGTCGCCGATTTCCAAAACGGAAATATCAAACGTACCGCCGCCCAAATCGTAAACGGCGATTTTCTCGTCTTTCTTTTTATCCAGACCGTAAGCGAGCGATGCGGCGGTCGGCTCATTGATGATACGGAGCACTTCCAGACCGGCGATGCGACCGGCGTCTTTCGTGGCCTGGCGCTGCGAGTCATTGAAATATGCGGGCACGGTAATGACCGCCTGCGTGATTTTTTCGCCGAGACGCGTTTCCGCGTCGGCTTTGAGCTTGGAAAGAATCATCGCAGAAATTTCCGGCGGCGAAAACTGCTTCGGCTTGCCATCCACTTCCACTTCGATGGCGGCGTCGCCGTTGCTAGCCTTAACGACCTTGTATGGCACGCGTTTGACTTCTTCGCCGACCTCGTCAAATTTGCGGCCCATAAAACGCTTCACAGAATAAACGGTGTTGCGCGAGTTGGTGACGGCCTGGCGTTTGGCCGCGTCGCCGACGATGCGCTCGCCGCTCTTCGTAAACGCGACGACCGACGGTGTGGTGCGCTTGCCCTCGGAATTTTCGAGGACGAGCGGTTCGCCGGAATCCATGACCGCCATGCAGGAGTTTGTGGTGCCTAAATCAATGCCTAATACTTTTGCCATAAAATTGTGTCAGAAAGGGTTTGGTTAAAATCTACTGAGAATTGTAATGCAATTCCGATGCCGCTGGTTGGAAAAGGTGTGGATTCACTAAAACAAAGGGTATTATCACAATTTGACCGCGTCGGACCCAAAACCAACTGTGCCATACGCGCCGCCGTGGCACAGTGGTATTGCCAATGTCACACCCGGGTTGGCGCAGTGGGGGAGACGGTTGGGGGCTACGGAAGGCTTGCGCCAGGAAGTCAAACCGGTGTCTCAGGCAGATTCCGTAATGGGATTTGCTATGGTCGCACCCACCGCCATCGGCTCCAAGGTCAGCGGTTGGTCGTGATCGAGAAATTCTTCGCACACGCGCCAGAAATCCGACGGGGTCGCCACGCGCCGGATGTCGTACAGAAATTTTTCACCAACGCCTTCGCCGATGAAGTTGGTGAATTTTTTCATCCGCTGCACCTGCGCCGACTCCTTAACGCCGGGCGAGATTTCACTGTCCCACAGCTCGTGGAGGTAGGCGAGCACGTCGCGACCGACCGGCCGCTTGATTGGTTGACCGCGCAACTGCGCGCGAATCTGATCGAACAGCCACGGATTACGGATCGCGCCGCGCCCAATCATCAGGCCGCGCGCGCCGGTCTCGCCCAGCAGTTGCTGCGCCTGTGCCGCGCTGAAGATATTGCCGTTAGCCAACACCGGACATTTCAAAGCGCGCACCGCCTGCGCAATCAAATCGTAGCGCACACCGGGGCGATACATCTGCACCACCGTGCGCGCGTGAACGGTGAGGAGGTCGATCGGATACTTCGCGAAGATTGGCAGCAGCGCTTCAAACTCGGCGGGCGACGCAAAGCCGAGGCGGGTTTTCACCGTGAAAGGAATCGTCACCGCGTCGCGCAATGCGCCGATGATGCAGTCAATTTTCTGCGGTTCGCGCAGCAGGCCACCGCCGGCGCATTTGCGATAGACCACCGGCGCGGGACAGCCCAGGTTCAAGTCAATCGCGGCCACCGGAAATTGTTGGAGCAGCCTGGCGTTGCGGACGAGGGCCGGAATGTCGTTCCCGATGAGCTGCGCGACGACGGGCCGGCCGGTGGGGTTTTTGGTGATGGAATCGAGAATCCATTTCTCCGGCCGGGAATCGCCGTGGACCCGAAAGTATTCCGTCCAATAAACATCCGGCCCGCCGTAGCGGGCGATGACCCGCATGAATTCCAGCGTGGTCACATCTTGCATCGGCGCCAGCGCGAGCACCGGCGCCGACCCGCGGAGCAGCGCAGAAAACGCTTCAGCCGGCGGGACCCTTGGCGGGACCACGCTTCCTGCGGATCGAGATCCGCTTCCGTCTGATTCCGATGGCATTTTGCAGATGAGATTAATCGTTTTGTAAATCGGTTAGGAAACCGCGAGCCAGCTTCGCTGCCATTATGGCCGAAGTGTCAAGTTGCGATCCGGATTGACGCGGGGAATTCACAAACGCGCAAATTTCGGATTGCTTTCCGGCGTTCGCGTGGCATAATTTCAAACTCCAACGTCGGGGCGTAGCGTAGTCTGGCTAGCGCGCTTGCTTCGGGTGCAAGAGGTCGTGAGTTCGAATCTCACCGCCCCGACCATTATTAAAAGGAAAATCAACTGTTTGACAATAATCTATCTTTAGTCTATCGTGCTGATAGATGAAAGTAGAAGCATCTACCACCATTAAAAACCCTGAAAAGGCCAGTGTCCCAGTAGCTGGCGAGGTCAAAGAGTTCAAGAAAAACGGAATCTCCGTCCGCATTCGACCCACAATCAAGAATGGCGTCACCCGTTTTGTGCTGGATTACCGAGTAAATGGGCAGCGTAAACTGGTGTGGCGCTCAACGATGGCCAAAGCCCGTACGGCTGCCGACGACGCCATTGACAAGATTACGGAAGGCCAGGCCGAAGTCCTCAATCTCAAATCCGCCGATGCCCACGCCATCATCCGCGCGCGTGCCTTTATAAATGGCAAGGAAGGTGAGGCAAAGATAGAAAAAGAGATAGACGAGCTTGTCGGGGAAATTTGCGAAATCCGCCGTATGCTGGGAGGACGGGAAACACCGCTGGGAGTCACCCGCGACTGGCTTAAGCGTAACGCCGTAGAATTGCCACGCGTGACCGTGGCCAAAGCCGTGGAGGATATTAAGACCCAGGCTGAGTCGGATGGTAAATCTGCTTTGCGCCGGAAACAGTTGGCGAATGTACTGGATCGGTTCGCGGAAAATTTCAATCAAGAGGTTCACACGCTCACGCCGAAATTGATCGCTGAATACCTGACCGCCCTGAAATTGGCCGAACGGACACGCCGAAATCACCGCGATGTCATCGGCTTTTTCAACCGCTGGCTGGTCTTGCGCGGGTATCTGGCGAAGGGCACCGACTGGCTGGATGGGGTCCAAAACTACACAGCACGCAAGCTTGGCCAAATTTCCACGTACACTGCCGATGAAATGCGCCGGCTGATTGCCGCGGCCGATAAGCGGATTCGGCCCATGATCGTCATTGGCGGATTCGCCGGCTTGCGCCATGCCGAAATTGCTCGGCTGGAATGGTCGGACATCGACCTAGAGGAAGGTTTTATCGAGGTCAAAGCCGAGAACGCCAAGACGGACACGCGCCGGATCGTGCCGTTGAAACCGAACTTGAAAGCGTTCTTGCAGAAGATAGAGAACAAAAAGGGGAAGGTCGTTTCCTTAGTGAACACGACGAAGCAACTTTTGAAAACGGCGGCTGACACCGCCGACGCGGAAAATAAAATTGAGGCACTGGAATGGAAACACAACGCGCTCCGGCACACCTACATTTCCGCCCGCGTGGCTGAGTGCGCGGATGTCCCCCGCGTGGCTGACGAGGCCGGCAACAGCCCGCAGATCATCCGCACGAACTATTTGAAGCGGATGCGGCCAACAGCGGCGACAGAGTGGTTTTCCATCCAGCCTTAATACAATGGCAGTTGTCGCATCAACAGACCGCCTCGTGACCGGCAACTGATCCCGGCATCCGACTGGCCATGGGTCACAAATGCCTCCCCTGCAACAGCCCCCTGCCCTGTGTTATAAGCTTTTGACAAGGCCATAGCTTTTGTTTGATCCGTCGGTCTTCGGATCACCACCGCACAACCCCGGCTCTCAACGGGGTTTTGTTTTCATGAAAGGAGTTCCCTATCGACAAC
>Ga0302274_10000281_pt1 | contig 53974 bp, 42 predicted proteins | sample III_Bog_N2_1_FD_198755 | JGI IMG/M metagenome (GOLD analysis project Ga0302274, IMG submission 198755) | Peat permafrost microbial communities from Stordalen Mire near Abisko, Sweden - III_Bog_N2_1 | ecosystem: Environmental > Terrestrial > Soil > Wetlands > Peat | place: Sweden: Abisko...
ATGGGGAATTTCTTTAAAATAAAAATTACTCGCGGAAGACCATAAAATAATCAGCTTCGAATCCGCCAAACAGATAGCGATCTCGACTCGCAAAATCAAGAGCAATCAGTAGCCTGTTAATATAGGCGACGGGAAACCACGAAGTCCTCTAAAAATAACTTCGCAATATAAGCGGTAAGTATTACAGTAGTTCGAGTTGAACGTGTTTTCGGTATGAGCCGTTCGGACTACTTCAATAAACCCGGATTGTTCAGATTGTTGATCCAGTCCCTATTTTTTATCGTTGTACCCGAGCTGCTGTTCCCATCAGCAACATTGCTAGCATTATCAACCCCCATTCTGGGAGAGTGGGTACGTCACTGTTGTCGTTTCCGTTGCTGACAGCGATCTGGAGTTTGGAAGTACTGCCGGACGGGGCGGGATTCGGGAGGTCGGAAGCCACTACGGCGGAAATGGTGCCAACAGTGACACCTGTATTCCACATGAGTTGCAACGGTAATTGCACACTTCCGCCGTTCACAATTGTGCCGACACTGCATGTGAGGGTGGTTACGTTGGCAGTGCATCCAGCAGGTGTCAGTACCAAGCTCGAACCCGCAGGCAATGTTACGGTCACCACGACATTGGTGGCGGTCTGAGGGCCGGCATTGGTAATGGTAATTGTATAAGGCGATGCAGTTCCGACTGTGTCAGTGGGTGAGCCGGTTATGTTGACTGACAAACTTGCTGCGGCATTGGTATTCAGGCTCAAATTGAGGATTGCGTTTCCGGCTACCCCATTGGAACCGTCTACGGCGAGTTCATATTCCGTACCGGGTTGCACTTGCAGAAGAATACTGCTAGCTCCACCGGATGTACCGTCATTGTCATTTGAGGCGATCGGTGTCAATGCGCTCACGCCGGTTCCCGTATATGCAGCAAGCAGGGTATCAAATCCGCTGCCGTGAGTATTTACGCTTAGCTGCCCCGCTGAAGTTGCGGTCCATTTCCACCATACCGAGTGTCCACCCGCATTGCCAGCGTGATTTGGCTCGCCGGTTTCCTTGGTGGCGAGCAGGCTAGTACCACTGGCGCTGGCGCTATTGCCGCTCAAGGCGACGCGATTGATGAAGGCGTCATTGGCCGGGCGCGCCGCCTCCAGCAAATTGAGACGCGGCTTGGTGATTCCATTACGCGGATCGGTAATCATGGTGCCGCTACTGGTCATGCGTGTTTGAGTCTGCGTTAGTGACTCCGCAGGAAATGCAGAGCGGAGTACCGCAACCGCTCCGGCAACATGGGGCGTCGCTTGTGAGGTTCCTCCATCCGTAATGCCTGCAGCCGTAATTAGCGCGCCGGGTGCCAGCATGGTCAGGAAGCTAGCGCTGTCTGAAAAGCAGGTAATTTTGTCCGCAGCTGTCGTAAGGTCTGTACAAAGATTGTTGCCCCATGTAACACCATTAGGATATCCCTGATTACTGAGATTGCTGTCGTAGACAGCCCCCACAGAAATAACGCCGGGTGTGCAGGCCGGTTTGTTGAGCCCGTTGGTATAAGCGTCATTGCCGGCAGCAGCCACTACGGTAATGCCGGCACTGAGTGCGTTGGTAACCGGGGTATAGAAAGCATTTCCCGTTTGGCATGGCGCAGTGTTTTTTGTGCCGTCGCCCAGACTCATGTTAATCGCGACAATGTTGTACGTTGATTGGTTGGAAATTGTCCAGTTGATGGCGGAAATAATGTCTGAAGTAAAGGCGGAAGTCCCTGAGAAGGCATTGAGCATCGCGATTTGGCTGCCGGGTGCAACCCCAAGCACAATGGCCGATACATTGGTGCCGTGGGTGTTGTCTGTGGTTCCGGTGCCGAAAAGGAGCGAGGTGGAAACGTGACAGCCTGCTGGGATGCCGGGAGCAGTGCAAGAGCCAAAAGCAGCATTGGTGTAGTCGATGCCGTCATCAATTACCGCAACCGTGCTGCCCAAGCCTGTTTCGCCAACGGCAGCCACCGCAGGCTGGTTGATCAGTGGCAGGCTTTGCGCTAGGACTTTATGCAATGGGTCATTCAAGTAAACGGCCTTGATCTCGGGCCTGGCCAGCAAGCTATTTAGAGCCGCCAATGAGTGGAACCGCTTGAAAGACATCGGCAAATGGCTGTAGTCGGCAAGCTGCTCAAGATCCGGATGAGCTGCAGCAAGATCAACTCCATTCTTGAGAGTTTTGTAGAGACCGGCTTTGAAAGCAAGGATGGTGTCATCATCGATGTGTCGTTTATTACCTTGGCGCATTTTGGCTGCCTGCTGTTCTATGGATGTGGCTTCGTACTCGACAATCAAGTCGACTGGCTGCCCTGCGTTCAGGCGATTTAATGCCTCGGCGGGAGGCTGCGCGGAGAATGAGGTATTAATCCAGAAGGAAAAGGTTAAAGCGACGGCAACACGTAAGAGATTTAATGCGGATAAATCCAGCTTGGATAATAAAGCGATTTTTCGAGCTGGGTTTTGCATATAAATATGAAATCAGCAATATAAGTTGAACAGCCAATACAATCCCGCCAGCTTGTCCAAATCAAAGCGGGTGACCCAGTAACAAATGAGGATGGTAACAACAGCATGTGAAAATGTGATGAAACAGCCTTCGGTAAATATAGGCCGTACGGACTAATTTTATATTGAATGCTGATGGTACATTGGGCCGAGGAGCCTGCTACAAACTATCGCCATCATCGCGGCGAAGAGCGAGAGCGCAGGGCGCCCCCCGCCATTCAGAAAATTCATCCACCCAATCATGAAGGAATCATTTGCGGTGGAGAAATTTGCCATCAAAATATCCTGTACGCTTCCCAAAAGTATCAGCGGAATATCAAGCAGTTCCACCAATATCAGAAATGGGATTGCACAACACAGTTGTGCAATCCTCTGTGCCAACGTGGATGCAGGCCACGCAATGACCAAGCTAAATATTAGTAGCGGATGTTGAAACGCATGCCCAATCAAGGTTGAACAGGAGATGCTGATGCCGGGAGGAATGACTTGTTTGTCGAGGACAAAATACTTGGTAAGTAGTGACAGAGACACTACACCCTCACCGCGATTGTCCCCAAGCATTAGGCTCTGGATCTGGTAACCCTGTGCTAGATGACCGAGTTCCCAGCGATACAGTGGAAGCAGAAGCCTCGCGTACTCACTACCAAAATATAGCGACAGGGTGAGCAGCACCAAATAAGCTATTATGAACAGCCCGGCTGAATTAATTAGCGTTCGTTGATTCATCGTCCTTGACCTTATGAGCCCACCACAGGAAATATAGGGAACTCAGCACGATAATAAGGCTAGGCGCGATATAGCCGTGGATCATGTCGAACCATTTGCGGTTTTCCTGCGCGGCGAAAAACAAGGTAACAATGCGAGCCTGGTTGAGGCAATAGACTAGGATCGTACCTAACAAGATTCCTTTGAGTTTGTTCTTCCAAGGTGCACGAAATGCGATGATTGCAGCGATTAACAAGAAAAGAGTTTCGGTTCCTTCGCAACCATTGAGTACCGATATCGAACCTTGAGGTGAGAGGATGCGCTGTGCACTGGCTATTGCCTGCTCGCCGGGGGCAAGGAAATTGACCAAAGCAGTGCTTGGATAAATTGTCGCAACATCGATGACAAAGTGTCCCACCAAACCATCACGACTTGACGAATAAGCGTATTGAAGGACACAAAAAGTAAACAGAAACAACAGAGCAAAGCGTAGCTCCTTGTTAGTTCGAAGATTGATATGTATTTGGGGAATCGGCATCGTTAGAAGCTGTGGTCGCCATCATATATGTATGTGTGCGAGATTATAAAAAATAAGTGTTACAACAATTCGGTCATTAATTTTTCGGTAAAACGATATTTGATTGCTACGGATAATCGAGTTTGAACGATAGTTGAACATTAAGGCCGTAATCTATGCATTCATAAATCAGTAACAAAAGCGTGTCATGCTGATGAAATATATTTTCATCCATGAAGCCAGGTGTCACATTGAGTTATTGTTTATTCATCAGAAATTATTTCCGGACGACGACTATAAAATTGTGGGGGATATCGGCATTGCTGATGGCAATGGCACCAGCCTACGCCGATCAATTCGACACGGTGAATTATATTGGGAGCGTCGGTGTTAATTATGACGATAATATTTTTCGATTACCCTCCGGTTATGACGCGCAAACTTATCTTGGGAAGGCGACAAAATCGGATCTCGTCAAAGTCGCTTCGCTTGGCATCAATGTGGATAAAAAATATTCGAATCAAGAGATAGTATTTAATGCAGTCGGATCAATAAACCAATACAGTAATTTTACCAATCTGGATAATACCAGTTCATCATTCACAGGTGCATGGATTTGGCAGGTCACACCGAGATTCAGCGGTTCGCTGAACGCTACGCGTACTCAGAGTTTGAACAGTCCTTCAGACACCAGGATATTCGCACGCGACCTTAATACTACCGATAACGCAGGCCTGAATGGTGATTGGTGGTTGCATAGCAACTGGCATTTGTTGTTTGGTGTATCGGATGGTGAGACAACAAACAGCATAAGTGCCACTAATTTCCAGAACTCAAATAACAGTTCACGTGAATGGGGAGTGAAATATGACCCGTCCAACGGGAAATCAATTTCACTTATTGCGCGTAATTTACAGGGAAATAATTCTAATCAAGTTACCGATCCGGTGAATTTTCTTGATACTGGATTTAACGAAAAACAATTGGATTTACTATTTTCATGGGATATTAACGGGAAATCGAAATTAAGCGGCGATCTGATGAACGTTGATCACCAGAATTTCCATTATTCTCAGCGGAACTATAGTGGAAATCAGGGTGGCATTAATTATTCTCTGGGTATTTCTGGCAAAACGTCTCTTAACATGTCGTTGCAAAGGAGTTTCAACAGTTGGTGGGATCCGTTCAACAGTTATTTTATTACTGACAGCATTTCGATATCACCGAGCTGGCAGATGAGCTCGAAGGCAACGCTGCACATGACTATAAGTCAAGGAGCCAATGATTACTATGGGCCGGTAGTTCCGGAGGCGATTGCTCGCCACGATACGACTCAGTCAGTGCAGATGGGGATTGACTGGACACCACAACGTGCGCTAACCATCAGTGCTTCGTTACAACATAACCAACGCACTTCAACTCCCGCATACTATTCCGGGTATGGGTTTGTTGAAAATTCTGTTTTAGTGACAGTTCAAGCATTCTTTTAAATTGTTTAAATAATTAGGGCGCATGCCCATGCGCCTGTATCAACACACGCAAGGTACTTTCGCCATCATCAACCACGAAGAAACCAAACATTCATAATACTGTAATCTTGGACGTTTAATATAAACCATCTAATTTTACAACGCATCATTAGCCAATTGATGATTCTCGAACTGCTCTAGTAACGAATTTTAGGGGAAGGGAAAAGATGATAAGGCGCAGTGTCGTTATTTAGTTTCTACGTTAATTTCATTGAGGACTTTATGAGTTCATTGAGCACTTCCTCGGCTTATGGCCGTTCACGTTTGTTATTCATAACTGTTATTTCTGTTGCTTCGTTTCTGACAGGGTGCGGGGAAAACAATAAATCCTCCACCCAAGTCGCCGCACAGGTTGGTGCAGATGAAATTACGATTGGACAAGTGAATAATGTGTTTGCAAAGATGCAGGCAATACCGGGGAAAAATGCAACACAGATCAAGCATGATGTTCTAGATAGTCTAATAGATCAACAGCTGACAATGCAGCAAGCAATTGATCAGAAGCTTGATAGAGATCCTGCGGTGATGCAGGCGATTGAGGAATCAAAACGAGCCATCTTGTCCCGTGCCTATATAGATAAAATTCGTGCTGCAGTTCCTGCCCCATCTGCAGCGGAAATAAGCAAATATTATGCTGATCATCCTGATATATTTGCACAAAGACGTATCTACAATTTGCGTGAACTTGATATTGCAGTTAAACCTGGGCTGGCGGATGTTCTGCGTGCGCAGATAGCAAAAGGAGTGGCTTTGGAAGCAATTGCTGCGGATCTGAAGAGCAAGAGTATTCCATTTAATGCCAGTTCCAGTACGCATGCCCCCGAGGAAACCGCATTTGATATCTTGTCCAAAATTTCTGTTTTGAAAGATGGGCAGATGACGTTAATCGAAACCAAAAATGCACTATCAATATTGCAAGTCGTGACATCCAAACCTGCCCCCGTCGATGAAAAAACTGTAACTGCCTCCATTCAGCAGTATTTGAACAATACTCGTTCGAAAGAGGAAATTATAAAGCAGCTAAAGTCCCTTAGAAATGCCACGAAAATTGAATATTTTGGGGAGTTTCTGGCCAGCGCGGACACAAAGGCTGACGCATCAAAGTTAAGCGCAGAAACATCCAGCAAGATGACAGAGCAACCGAATTCTCCTGACTCCAGCAAAGTCGCTGCTCAGTCGCCTTCTCCCGATGTCTCAAAGGTAATGTCAGGCCTTAAGTAATCGTAGACATAGGGGTAGAAGTCCCCTTCCAAAAATTAAAGGCTTAAACGGCCTTCTTTAGTTAATTCAAAACGGAGTTTCCATGTTTTACAAAGGGATCATGCAACTGCTTCTGTTGGCGCTGCTAGCAGTATATGGGGTAATTGGACACGCGGCTGAAAGCGATGACCACCAGCTCATGATGCATCTCGTTCAAGCTTTACAGGAGAAGGCGAGTTCGGTTGACGGCAGTGATTATCGCCTTGGGGCCGGCGATACTATACACATAGTTGTCTTCCAGAATCCCGATTTCACAACAGAAGTACGTGTTTCAGAGAGTGGTATTATTTCCTATCCATTGATCGGTGAAGTTGATCTGGGTGGGCTGACGATAGCGGCAGCGGAGAAAAAGATTGCCGGCTTGCTGAAGGATGGGGGATTCCTCCAGCAGCCACAAGTCAATATTACACTGTCGCAGATGCGAAGCAGCCAAGTGTCAGTGCTGGGCCAGGTTAATAGGCCGGGGCGTTATCCGCTGGAAACTTTAAAAACACATGTTTCCGATATCCTGGCAATCGCAGGTGGTACCACTGCTACAGGTTCAGATAGCATCATTCTTGTGGGCACTCGAATTGGTCAACCTTACCGCAAGGAAATCGATATTGCAGGCATGTATTTGGAGAACAAGCGTGGGGAAGATGTTCAAGTGGAAGGTGGTGATGTCATCTACGTCTACCGCGCACCGATGTATTACATATATGGAGAAGTACAGCGTCCGGGCTCATACCGCGTAGAACGTAATATGACCTTGATGCAGGCTCTTGCACAAGGTGGAGGCCCAACTCTGCGCGGTACGCAGAAAAGTATCAAGATATTCCGGCGTGGCAAGGATGGCAAGCTGGAAGATTTGGCGCTTGAACTGACCGCGCCAATCTTCCCCGACGATGTTCTCTTCGTTCCTGAGAGCCTTTTTTAAGCCAAATAATTGTATATTCCAAAATGAACTTTCAACAGTTTCTACTCATTCTTCAGGCGCGATATAAAGTGGCATTTCTGGTGCTGGCTGGAACAGTCGCACTCGCACTTGTAGTAAGCCTGCTGATGCCGGATAAATACATTGCATCAACCACATTGGTGCTGGATATCAAGCCCGATCCACTGCTTGGCACGATGACTGTGGCAGCCTCACCAACTTACATGGCTACGCAGATGGATATTATAACCAGCGATCACGTTGCGCAAAGCGCGGTCAAGCTTCTCAAGCTCGACGAAATACCACAGATCAAGGAGCAGTGGCAAAAAGCGACAAAGGGAAAGGGAGAGGTGGCCGTATGGATGGGTAGCTTGCTGGCAAAGAAACTCGATGTCAAACCTTCCCGTGACAGCAATGTAATCAACCTTTCATTTACTTCAGAAGATCCCGTTTTTGCTGCAACGGCAGCCAATGCCTTTGCTCAGGCCTATATCAACACCAATCTTGAGTTGAAAGTTGAACCAGCCCGGCAGAATGCGCAGTGGTTCCAGGCGAGGGTGTCGGGTTTACGCACGGAATTGGAAAATGCACAGGCACGTCTTGCAGAGTTTCAAAAAAAGACGGGCATAGTACCTAACAATAGCAAAGCACAAAATGAAGAAAATTCCAAGATTGCCGAACTTTCAGGCCAGCTGGTCATGACTGAGGAGCAATTGGCCGATATTCATAGCAAAAAGAAAAATGCTGATTCTGGTAATACCTTGGCAGATGTTATGCAAAATCCGATTATTCTTGGTCTTAAATCAGACATCATTAGGCTGGAAGGAAAACTGGAGGAGGCCGGTCGTAATGAGGGTAAAAATAACCCTCAATACCAGGCAACAGAAAACGAAATCGAAACTCTAAAAAAGAAACTGGATTTTGAGACCCAACAAATTCTGAGTAGTATCAACACAGCGAATCGCGTTAACACGCAAAAAAGCTCCGAACTACAGGCAAGCATTTTGTCTCATAAGAAACAAGCAATAGAAGAAAGTGCGGATCGGGATCAGATTGCGGTGTTCGAGAATGATGTGGACACAGCCCAAAAGGCCTACGATCTCTTGGTGCAGCGTTACACGGAAAGCAATCTGCAAAGCCAGTCCAACCAGGCCAACATTTCAGTATTAACCCCGGCTACAGAACCGCTCGATCGTTCTTCCCCGAATATTTACAAGAATATGCTTATCGCGGTATTCGCTGGAACCATATTGGGAATAGGAGCTGCCTTTGCAGCGGAAATGTTCGACCAGCGTGTCAGAACCACTGAATCATTGGCATCGGCGACAGGGGTGCCTGTGCTGGTTTATTTTACCGAAGATATGCAACCGTTCGGTATCAAGAGATTGCTGAAGCAGATTGTCGGTGCGGTACGGTTGAAGTTCCGGTTTAGAAAAGCCGTGGCAGCAACTTAACTATTCAACATTTGACCGGACGCTCCTCCGAATGTGTCACCCGACTAAGGGAGTGATTTTGAAGTGAGTTTTGCAGTAACCGTGTGGTTGAATTAATGTTTAAAAAATGGCTGACAGAATATACATATGAAATCTGACACAACATTGGATCGATCAATAGGCGCAATCCTTATCGATTCTGGCAAGCTCACCATCAATGATACAGAGCAAATATTGCGGCTGCAGAAAGTTGATAATCTCCGCTTTGGTGACGCCGGAATTAAATTGGGACTATTGTCCGAATTGGACATTCAACATGCTCTTTCCAGTCAGCATGATTATCCCTATTTGCGAATGGGAGACGAAGCTGTTTCCGACACACTCGTGGCCGCATACAATCCGTTTTGCCATAAAGTTGAGCTGTTGCGCACGCTGCGTAGCCAATTGATGGTAAGACGCTTTACCGGTCAGCCTAACCGCAAGATGCTATCTATCGTCAGTCCTAATCGGGGAGAGGGACGAAGCTATCTTGCCGCCAATTTGGCTATAGTATTTTCACAACTGGGCGAGCGCACCTTGTTGATTGATGCGGACATGCGCAACCCCTGCCAACATAAATTATTCAAACTTGAAAATCGTCGTGGCTTCTCGTCAGTTCTTGCGGGTCGGGGTGATTTGCAGGTAGTGCAACGTGTAAATAATTTCGTCGATCTTTCCGTGTTGACCGCAGGTCCGATACCACCAAATCCTCAGGAACTTCTAGGCCGTCCCGCATTAACAACCTTGCTGAGTAATCTGGTTGAAGAATTCGATGTCATCCTGATTGATACCCCGCCCGCAGAAAGTTTTGCAGATGCCTATACACTTGCGGCCAAGGCCGGAGCAGCTATCGTGCTGGCTCGAAAAAATTCTACTGTGCTGGAGCTGGTGAGCCAGCAGACGGAGAGTTTTGCGCGATCCGGTATAGAAGTGGTTGGCACAGTATTGAGCGAGTTTTAGCTCAACTAACTGGAGCACAACCCCTTTGACGACCCTCTCAAATCCTGGGCTGAATGCAGCATGGAAATCTTGGTGGCCCATTCTGTTTGGGCTGTCTGCTGCGTATTTGCCAACTTTCTACCATCTGGCAATGAACATCTGGCAGAGCGAAGACCAAGCTCATGGCCCTATCATCTTGATAGCCGTATTATTCATTGTGTGGCAAAAGCGTGATTGCCTGACTGCTGATGTTCAAGAGCAGGCCAGGCCGATTACAGGTTGGTTGCTGTTGTTGTTCGGGGTGCTGATGTATGTGTTGGGGCGCTCACAAGGGGTGGTGTCACTTGATGTTGCCTCGCTGATTCCGGTGTTGCTAGGCATACTGCTTATTACACGTGGTATCTCTACTATCAGGGCACTTTGGTTCCCGCTGTTTTACCTTGCATTCATGATCCCGCTCCCCGGTATGCTGGTTGATGTTGTTACCGGGCCGCTCAAACAGGAAATTTCCGAGTTGACCGAGATGGTGCTCTATTGGGCCGGGTACCCAATTGCCCGCAGTGGTGTAACGCTCTCCATTGGACAATACTCGTTGCTAGTGGCAGATGCATGCTCCGGCCTGAACTCCATGTTCTCACTTTCGGCCATGGGCCTTTTTTACCTTTACATGCTGCACTACCGCAGTTGGATACGTAATGGCGTGCTAATTGCCAGCCTGCTACCTATTGCTTTTGTCGCTAATACAGTGCGAGTCATTATTCTGGTGTTGGTGACCTATTATTTCGGCGATAGAGTCGGGCAGGGTTTTCTTCACAAATTTGCCGGCTTATTGCTGTTTTTCTTCTCCCTGTTATCCATTTTTGCGCTGGATACTCTGCTTGGCATGATATTGCCTAAATTCGCAAAGGCTGAATCCAGATGAATGGCATACCCATAAAAAATCTGCTGATTGGTTTAGTGCTGATTGTAGCAACGGTAGCTGCGGTAATGCTGGAACCTGCCCAGCTGGTTGCAGAGAAAGGGCCGAAAGTCGATTTGGAAACCCTGATCCCGAAACAATTTGAAAGCTGGAAAATTGATAGTTCAATCATGCCGTTGCAAGCCAGCCCTGACCAAGAGGAAGCGCTTAAAAATATATACAGCCAGATTCTTACACGTACCTATATCAATAGCCTCGGTCAAAGAGTCATGCTCTCAATTGTGTATGGCGATGGTTTCGACCGTCAGTTGGACGTTCATCGTCCGGAATATTGTTACGCGGCGCAGGGGTTCGAAGTGTCGCAATACACCGATCAAATTATCCAGACTTTATTCGGTGATCTATCTGTGCGCAGGCTGGTTGCATCTAAAAGTACACGTATCGAGCCGATCAGTTACTGGGTCAAAATTGGCGATAAAGCACTGAGCAGCACATTTGAGCGCAAGGTACAAAAAATCAAACAAAGTTTAACCGGGCAAGTTGGCTCCGGCATGTTGATACGTGTTTCCTCCCTCAATAACAACAAGGATTTGGCCTATAAAGAACAAGAAGACTTTATCAATGCCATGCTGAAGGCAATGCCGGATGCACAACGTAAGCAACTGATCGGCGACAAGCAGCCTGCATTATCAGATGCAAAGGATATAAAGTGAGCAATACATGTCCCCTCTCCCGCAAGCGGGAGAGGGTTAGGGTGAGGGGCTTTGAGGATCCAATAGCTTATTTCCATCACACAACCCCTCATCCCCAGCCATTCTCCCGCTTGCGGGAGAATGGAGCAATATCAACGTGTCGCTAAAATGACATCCGCCAATCCCGGTCTGTTGCATCGCAGCCTGCATGCTCTCAAGTGGAATTATTTGGGCACGCTGGTTCGAACCGGTACGCAATTCATTCTCGGTATAGTTCTCGCGCGTTTACTCGGGCCGGAGCCTTTCGGTCTGGTAGCCATCGCTTGGCTGATTCTTGGATTGGGCAATCTGGTCGCCGATTTCGGGTTGGCTTCGGCGCTGGTGCAGCAAAAGACCATATCGGATCGGGATATCCGCTACGTATTTACTCTGCAGATGCTGGTCGGTATTTTCATGACCGCCGCAATAGTCATTGCCGCCCCCTGGGTTGCCAGTTTTTTCAAAAGTGACAATGCCATCCCCGTTCTGCGCGCCATGGGTTGCCTGTTCCTAATTCAGGCAGCAGGACAAACGGCGACCGCCCTTTTGCGGCGGAACATGAATTTCAAGCCATTGCAAATAATAGCGGTCGGCAGTTATCTATTCAGTTATGTTGGAGTGGGGCTGCCGCTGGCATGGGGCGGGGCGGGGGTATGGTCACTGGTCGCCGCGCAGGTTGCTCAGGCACTGATTTATTCGATTGCCGTTAATCTTCATACTCGCCATTCCTGGCAACCGACATTCAATTCGGATGCCAGCGGGATATTTCTGTTCGGTTCAAAAATCATGGCCAGCAATCTGACCAGTTGGGGCATCAGCAATCTGGATTCGGTCATCGTCGGTCGAGTTTTCGGCGCGGTTGATCTCGGTTTTTACAACCGTGGCATGAATCTGGTTTCATCTCCCATGAACGCCTTTACTTCAACTTTGCAGGGGGTACTCTTCCCGGCGTATTCACGCACCAACGGGAAAATTGAGCCCGCCCGTCGTGCGTATCTCGCCTCGGTCGGGCTGATCGCAGCTTTGTTGATTCCGGTATTTGCTGCGATTGCCGCCATACCCAATACCGTTATCGCCGGTGTGTACGGCGAGCATTGGATGCAGGTTGCCGTATTGCTTACACCGCTGGCGCTGGCCATGCCGGTCAATGCCATACTGGCGGTTGGTGGCCCATTGATGAGCGGTCTGGGTGCGGCCGGTCGTGATGCGGCAGTTCAAGCCGTGTGCGTGGTGGTTCTGGTCGTGGCAGTCTGGCTCACCGCTCAAGTTTCGTTGGCAATGGTGGCATGGGCCGTGTTTGGCGTTTATCTGTTGCGCGCGCTACTGGTTTCCTATGTGGCACTGGGCTTGGTGGATGGCACAGGGGAGCAAATCACGCGCGCACTGATAGGCCCGTTGGTATTGGGCTTGCTGGCTGCGCTGCTGTCTTGGTCGGCAGATGCCTTGCTAATCAATATCGTGACAAGTCCGATGCTGCGCTTGTTCATGGATCTCGGCTTCACCGGTAGCGTGATAGGCGTGTTGCTGCTATGGTTGGGGCGGCATCTGCTTTCAAGCGAAACCTTGTCGGTCGCCGCAACCATCGCGGCCAAATTGCCCGCGCCGTTTGCCGCATGCCTGAAAAATTGGGAGCCTGCCCGGTGAAGCCCGCACCGCACCTGATGATAGTGACACTGATGAAGCCACAAGGCTGGTGTGGCGTGCAAACGCATTTCAATGCGATTGCGCAATATGCCGAAGCGCAGGGTTTGCGTGTCAGCATTGTCGAGCCGCATCAGTTTAACCGCTGGATACGCAAGATTCCCGGCTTGATCGGCAGATCGCTCAACAAGATCAATCTCGAATGGGCCACTCTCTTTGAAAGGAAAGTTGCTCACCGCTTTCTGAAGTCTCTGCTGCGTGATGCACTTATCGCAGCAAAGTATGAAGTGGTTGTTGTTTATGCCCAAGACCCGCTGAGCGCCAAGGCCGCCCTTGATCTGCGGCAAGAAGGATTCAAGTTCAGGCTGGTTACCGTGGTTCATTTCAACCTTTCAGAGGCACAGGAATACGTCGAGAAAAGTATCGCAGTGGAAAATGGAAAGCTGTGGCACAGCCTGATGAACAACGAACGCAATGTGTTACCCAAGTTGGATCAGATTATTTTCGTTTCCGGGTTTATGCAGCAAGTAGTTGGAGCAAGATTGTCTGAGCTGGCAAGCGTGCCGCAAGCCGTGATCTCTAATTTCCCGGCTTTATCCGCTGACAGGGCTGAGAGTAAAGTCGATGTGTCGGGCGACATGATCGCCATCGGTACCCTTGAAGCGCGCAAGAACCAATTATTCCTGCTGCGCATCCTTGCGGAATGCAACGTTATGGGAAATCGCTACCTCCTTACCGTGGTCGGCGACGGCCCCGACCGCGCAACTCTTGAGCAGCAGGCCGCTGACCTGGGTTTGTCCGGACAAGTGAATTTTCTGGGCTATCAGCCCGATGCTTCCCGTTTTATACCGGGGCACAAGATCTTCGTACATGCCGCACGAATGGAAAACCTGCCCATCACCCTGCTGGAAGCGCTACGTGCCGCTGTGCCGATATTCGCCGCTCCCGTAGGTGGCATTCCTGAGGTATTTCAGGATGGGCAGGAAGGCTGCTACTTGAATCTGGAAGATCCGCAGAATGCGGCAGAAAAGCTCATCTCGATTCTTGAAGATCAGCAGAAATGGCGGCACATGTCCATTTGCGCACAGGCGACCTACAACAGCCGTTTCCACCCTGACCTGCTGGGCAAGCGCTGGGTCAGCACACTGCTTGGGAACATGACATTATGAAAATTGCCATTCTTGGGCCAATTTCGACAGCCGGAATTACACCATTTTTGTACGAGTCGCCACCTGCGAATTTTCCTCCCGGCGCCGGTGGCGCACCGCTTATGAGTACGCTCATCGGCTCGCTGCTGGAGCGCGGGCATGAGGTGTGTGCGATCACCTGCGGAGGCTGGTGGGCAACGCAACACAATCAGCCAGTTAGTTTGCAGGGAAAACAATTCGAATTCCACTGTGCGCCGATTCGGCGTCATGCGGTGCGTCCAAGGAACGGTCATATCGGACGCATCCTGGATTTGTACGCTTACGAGCGGCGCGTGATTGGTGAAATGCTGGCAGCGACCAAGCCGGATTTTGTCCATGCTCACTGGACATACGAATATGGCATGGCCGCAATCAACAGCGGTCTGCCTTATTTAATCACGGCACACGATGATCCGGTGGCGGTCATGAAGTTATTTAAAAATGGCTACCGTTTTGGCCGCTACCTCATGGCGCGTAGTGTTTTAAAGCGTACGACTGCTTTGAGCGCAGTTTCGGATGATCTGCGTACAAGGCTGGCAAGCATGGTCAAAACCCCGATAGAGGTCATCCCCAACCCGCTGAATCTCAAATTTTTTGAGGCGGCACCGCAACGGCAAGCACCATCCACATTCGCGGAGCATCGCTTTGTCTCTGTCATGAATGGTTGGGGATATTGGAAGAATGCGAGCAGCGCGCTGCTCGCATTTGCCAGTATACGCAGACAAAGGCAGGACGTTAGCTATCATTTGTGCGGAGTTGATTTCCAACCTGGCGGACCCGCCCAGCACTGGGCTGAGACTAAAGGCGTGGCTGACGGGGTAGTGTTTCGAGGTTTGGTTCCCCACGCGCAATTAATCGAAGAGCTGAAGACGGCTAGTGTCATGTTGCACCCTTCACGCTGGGAGGCTTGTCCCATGGGGATTGCCGAAGCCATGGCGCTTGGCTTGCCGGTGGTTGGTGGCAGTGATAGCGGCGGAACGGCGTGGATGATAGGGGGCGGCGGTTTGGCGGTCGATATCACGCGTCCAGAAAAAATTGCCGAAGCGGCACTACGCTTGATCTCCGACGATACCTTGTATCTAGAGTGCTCCAGACAATGCATGGAGCGTGTGCAGGAATTCTTGCCGGAAAAAGTGATGAACCAATATGAGGATATGTACCGAAATATTCTTGAACATGAGGCCTTGCTATTGAAAGGGGCGGTATAGCGATGACTATCAAACACAGGGTGAAGCAGTTGGCCCTCAAGCTGGGCGTTGAGATGCACTGGTACGACCCGGCTCAATCCCAGGACGCTCGACTATTGAAGTTATTGGACTACCACGGCATTGATTCTGTCATTGATGTGGGGGCGAATAACGGGGGATATGGGCAACTCCTTCGTGAGGGTGGTTACAAGGGTTCTATTTTGTCTTTTGAGCCGCTGGCAGAGGCGCATGCACAACTAAGCGCAGCTGCCGCAAAGTCAAGGAATTGGCATGTAGCACCGCGCATGGCGCTGGGAGCAGAACAAGGGGAAGTGGAAATCAATGTGGCGGGCAATTCGACCAGTAGTTCCGTGTTGCCGATGGAAGAATCACATGCTTCGGCCGAGCCTTCATCACGCTACGTCGGAGTGCAACGAGTGCCGTTGCGACGGTTGGATAGCGTGGAGCATGAAGTTATCCGTCAAGGGAAGTCCATTCTGCTCAAAATCGATACACAGGGTTACGAAATGCCGGTTTTATTGGGCGCGGGCACTCTATTGGATAGAGCCTGCGGTTTACAGCTTGAGCTTTCACTCGCCCCGCTCTATGACGGACAAATTCTATACCGTGAATTGATCGACTGGCTGGGCGAAAAAGGATTCGAGCTTTGGAGCGTCATGCCCGGTTTTGTTCAGAAAAGTTCGGGGCGTATGCTGCAAATGGACGGGGTTTTTTTTCGTAACGAATAGGCAACCCAGTGCAATTTCTCTCTTATCTATTCTTTATTTTGCCCTTTGTCATCGCGTTTATGGTGGCGTTGGGGATATGTACATTGTCTGTCTTGTTCATCAACAGTGCGACGGTGGCCATGGGCACGATGACAGCGATCTTTTTAATAGAGACGGCTTCGATGGATCAGCTCGGCCTTAACTTGGGCCTATATACCTATCCTCCCGATATGCTCGTTATTTTGTTAATGCCCGCGTTCTTTTATCGTCTTGTCTTCTTGAATAAGTTTAATGCTATCCCGCGAGCCTGGTGGGCGCTTGGGGCGGTATGGATGGGCCTGTTTGCCTGGGGAATGGTGTCAATTGGCACGCTTGCAGGTGTGGACTTTCGTCCGTTCTTCTACTTATGGCTTGGTGCCGCCTATCTTTCAACTTTTGAGTACGACGAAGCCTACGCTAAACGTTTTAGAAAGTTTTTTATCATTATGGGGGGAGGAGTTTGCGCGGTTGCTTATTACCGCTGGACGATGGGAGCGATTGATTATCAATTTTACCGTGAACTTGAAATGCTTGACACGACAGGTACGTCATTTCTTCGTGTAGTCCCTTCCGGCGCGGCTTTTATTGTGACTTGTGCTTTGCTTGTTGTCGCTTACCAGGCGGTTAGCGAACGCACCAATCCGGTGGCATGGCTCTTGGCGGTCATATTTGGCATTTCTATCGTTGCGATGCAGCACCGCTCGGTGTGGATGTGTGCGGTAGCCGGATTCGTTGCTCTGGCACTGGCCTTGCGGCAGTCTCGTTCCAAAGGAGCGGGATCGAAACTAATCGGCATCGTGCTGGCGGGAGCTGTCTTGCTGATACTTGTCGTAGCCAGCGGTCGTTTTCAGGGGGCGGTCGATTCGGTGGAAGATCAGGCATCCCGTGCGACCAGCACCACTAGTGGTACTTTCGTGGGGCGGGTTATGGGCTGGCAAGCCTTGCTGAAATTGTGGGTGGATTCACATTCCCCGGTAACGTATCTGGTCGGCAAGCCGTTCGGGAGTGGTTATGATCGATACGAATCAGATTTTGGCGGTAAAAAAGTTGGTTTTATGCCACACAACTTGTATGTGCAGTTGCTCTATCGGGGCGGCCTGATCGGGCTTGGAGCCTTTCTCTGGGGTGTTGGTCAAGGCTTTAAAACTCTGTGGGTCAAGCTGCGCCACAAGGATGATGCTATGGCTCCGGTGCTGTTCGCCATGCTGGTCGCGCAATTGGTGTATTACGTTCCATACGGGATTGATTATGACCAGATGCTTTTATTTGGCTTGTTGCTCGGCATGATTACCGCAGAGCGAGCAAAGGCTAAAGTTGCCGAGCAAGTGACACTTGTTGGAAAAAGCGTTCCACACCAGTTGGCGCGGGGAGTCGGTAGAATTCGTATGCCGCTGCTCAAGTGAGAATATATGTCTGAATTAAGCATTGCTGCCGTCCTGACTTGCTTCAATCGCAAGGATAAAACAGAAGCCTGCCTCAACGCCTTGTTTGCCGCAGCGGCGCGGCTAACCAGTCACGCACGTCTGCATGTCATCGTCACCGATGACGGTAGCACTGATGGTACCAGTGAGATGCTGCGTAGCCGTTTCCCTCGGGTAGAGGTGTTACACGGCGATGGTGGGTTATTCTGGAATGGTGGCATGCGTCTGGCCTTTGGCCGCGCGCTGGAGCAGGGGCACGACTTTTATTTGTGGGTGAACGACGATACAACCTTGTATCCGGATTGTCTGGAACATCTTTTGGCAACGCATGACGCGCTACGTGCGAGTACAGGACGGGGTGGGTTGGTGGTTGGCTCGACTTGTAATGAAGAGGGGCTGGTGAGTTATGGCGGTCAACGTCGCAAGGTAGGCGGCAAGGCTTTGCAGTTTTGTCTGGTGGAGCCAGGGGTACAGCCTCAGCCCTGTGACAGTAGCAACGGCAACTGCTTGCTTGTATCGGCGGAGGCAGCCCGGCAGCTTGGCAATCTTGATGAGGCATTTGTGCATAACATGGGCGATATGGACTATGGCTTGCGTGCAACCGAGGCAGGCATTCTACTTTGGGTGATGCCGGGATTCGTGGGCGAGTGCAGCAACGACCATCCGGTGGGGGGCTCATATTTTGATCAGTCTTTGCCATTTTCAGTGCGCTGGAAGAAAGTTTTGTCACCCAAGGAGTTATCGCCAAGAGCTTGGGGCGTGTTTTGCAGGCGACATGCAGGGCCATGGTGGCTGGTATATTGGGTTTGGCCCTATGCCAAGGTGATCATGACTTCGTTGAAATATTCATTGACAGCGAAATGATGTACTTAAACGGGCGACATGTTTATATTGGGGAACTGCATTTTTATGCCAAGTTTTAAATTCCTGAGCCCTCAAAATCGTTCTCATATTCCTTCACTTGACGGGCTACGTGCAACTGCGATCATGCTTGTTTTTTTTGCGCATGTTGGCTACATGTACAATGTGTCCTGGATGGGCAACTTCCCGGGGGGCTTCGGCGTCACGGTATTCTTTTTTCTAAGCGGTTACCTGATTACGACGCTACTGAGGCGTGAATTTGAACATACTGGTTCGATCAGCTTCCGTAAATTTTATTTACGGCGGGCATATCGTATTTTTCCCCCTCTTTATATTGTCTTATTCCTGATATTCCTCTTGGCTATTTTTGGCGTGGTTCAGCATCAGATGCGTTGGGGCGCTGTGCTGTCGGAAGTATTCTTTTGGTCTAATTACTATAATCTTGTGCATGACATGAAGGGCACATTTTTTGTCCCTACAACAGGAGTGACTTGGTCGTTAGCGATTGAAGAACAATTTTATATTTTGTTTCCGATAGGTTTGTTGGCGCTTTTGCGTCGGATGAATTATGAGCGCATAGCGCGTATTCTCTTTACTTTATGCGTTATTGCTTTGTTATGGCGTTGCTTGTTGGTGTATGGGATGAATGTGTCAGGAGGCTATACCTATGGTGGGACAGATACCCGGTATGATTCCTTACTCTACGGTTGCATTTTGGGGTTGTGGAGAAATCCGGTGTATGAGCCGGAATGGAAATTTAGTATTGGCCCCCGTACGATGTTTGTGATTGCAATTTTATTGTTGTTATCGACATTTATTTATCGTGATGAAGCTTTCCGTGCCACGTTTCGTTATACCGTGCAGGGCATCGCATTATTTCCAATTTTCTGGTTGGCTATCCGATACCCGGAGTGGCCCATTTTCTCATGGTTCAATTGGCCATTCGTGCGATTTGTCGGTGCAATCTCCTTCACTGTATATTTATCCCATGTCATGGCTCTTGAATTCGCAGATCGCCTTTTAGAAGACAAGTTGCCTCGCGCTATTTTGGGTACTGCCTTTACATTGTCGTTCTCGACCTTGATGTATGTGCTAGTGGAAGGGCCATTGGCAAAGCTCAGACAGCAACTGCACAGGGACTAAGGATGAGCATGTTTAAAACGGTAGGAGTGGTATTTGTTGGACTGACGTTTCTTTCGGCTACTTGTTTTGCGGGTAGTGAGGATATTTATGAACAAGCAACTACCGGTCGGGAGCCGACAATTGGTATCGCCTATTTCGGTACACATTTATATCGCTTGGTACTGAATTCCGGGGAAAGGAATTTGCAGACAATCTGGCCTTCTTCCAATATCGGTGCGATTCGATTATGGGACTCCGGTACTCTGTGGGCCAGCATAGCTCCGAAGCCGGGGCAATGGGAATTCGGTCGTATGGATACATACGTGTATCAGGCCACTGTCCACAAAGCAGAGGTACTTTATACCTTGGGCGGTACTCCTCGATGGGCCTCGGCCCGGCCAAACGAGAAATGCTCCTATGGCTTGGGTTGTGCCGCCGAACCGGTGAGGATGGCGCATTGGGAGGAATACGTGCGCCGTGTGGTGCAGCGTTATCACGGACGTATCAAGGCATATGAACTGTGGAATGAGCCGAATTTTTCCGATATTCCACGCGACAAGAATGCACCGGGTTTTTATACCGGTAGCGTTGCCAATATGGTCGAGATGGCACGTATAGCGCGCAAGGTGCTGGATGAGAATGATCACAATGCCGTGCTCAGTACGCCGGGATTCGTGAACGGATCGGATCGTCTCGAATTGTTTCTTGAAGCGGGTGGGAAAAAATATGTGCAGGCGGTGGCATACCACTTCTACGCTGAAAACTCGGATCACTTTGCCCGTCAACTTCTGGAAGTGCGTGCCATCATGAAGCGGCAGGGCATAGAAAATCTGCCGTTGTGGAACACCGAGACCGGTGTAAATGTGCTGGGGCCGGGCGATCCTCCTTCAGGTATTGCCGCCCACACTCAAAGAGAATCGGCTGAAAAGCTGGCACAGTACCTGATTCTGGGGGCTTCTATGGGGCTGGAACATTTTTATCATTATGCTTGGGACACACCTCACGGCGGGATGCTGGCGGATAACGGTGATCGTTTACCCAATCTGGATAGCTACGAAAAGGTACAAGCATGGCTGATCGGAGCCAAGATGCTGGGCTGTAGAAAAGTTTTGCCGCATGCCGTCATGTGTGAAGGGGAGCGCGCAGGGGACAGATTTGCGATTGCATGGTCGGATAGCGCGGGGACATATTCTTTACCTGCACCTTCCGGTTGGACAGCAGTTTCTCTGGAGCATCTATTGGATACCAGTGCCAGCCTTTATTCCTCAAAAAATCAAGGTAGGGGTGACCGGGTTGAGTTGGGTTCTGAGCCGCTGTATATCCAATATAAGTCGCGGTGATGATGTCGGAAGTGAAAGCGGCCAATGCATAGCCAAGGAGATAGGGCATGAGAATTTGTATTCCGCGTGTTCAAGGTCGCGGCGCCGGACTCGGTAATGAATTGATTCCGTGGGCGAAGGCATTCATTGCGAGTCAGGAACTCGGTGCTAGCCTGATGCACCCGGCATGGGGCTTGAACAAACGCGGTTACCGGCGTTATTTCGCTACTTCGCGCTTCGACTGGATGCTGCCCCGAGTGCTTGGCGCGATCCTGCCTACTTACACCTTCACAGAAAATGACTACCGCCAGAGCGGTGAACTCGACTTCGGTGCCGCTTTACGGGTGTTCGCTCGTCGTAACGGTTTGCTGGAGAAAGGTACTTATATCCTGTTTCTTGAAGGAATGTGGGGCGGCTATGAGAGCATAGCTGGCGCCAAAGATTTTCTGCGCGGCGTGCTCCACACTACTCGTTATACTCAGGCAAATTTGTATGATCTGCATCGGCGACTTGATGGAGAAAAGCTTCAAGTGGCTATTCATATGCGCCAAGGGGATTTTATCCGTGCAACGGAGAATACCGAATTCTGCGGCAAGTTTAATGTCTGCTTGCCATTGGAATGGTACGTGAATGTCTGTCGTTCAATCAGGTCGGCGATAGGCACGAATGTCGAATTTATTTTGTTCACGGATGGCGATGAATCTGCACTGGCAGAATTTATCGCCGAATTTCAGCCAGTGACCACATTGCGACAGAGCAATGCCGATTGCAGTGACCTGCTGGCGATGACTGTGGCAGATTTGTTGGTGTGCTCAGTTTCTTCTTACAGCATGTGGGCGGCCTTTCTTTCAAGCAAGCCGTATTTATGGTTCCAGCCCAACCTTCAGGAGGTAGATGGATTCCTTAGTATTTGGGGGCATGAACCGGCACAACTTCCGCCGGACGGATTGACGGCGCGCAACGTCATGGAATTGCAACAGCGTCGTGACGGCAATCCAGGTAGGGGAGTACCGGTGGGCGTGGATGGTCAGTTGCCGGAATTACTGATACAACGGATGAAAGAGGCTATCGCCCTTAAATCTGCGACGACCGATTTGATTCGCTATGGCGCAACGAGGATGCGAAACTGATTTTGGAATTAATAGAAATTGAAAATCCATATTATGAATAACTCTGCCAATTCATTATTGTTTGCCACTGCGTTCTACCACGCTGAAGGGCGCTCTCCCAACGCATGGACATTTTCCGAGCAATCAAAACTGAGTATGTACTATCGGTGCATGGTGGTTTGCTATGCCTCTTTACGTCGCCTGTATCCGGAAACTCATCTATCGCTGTTTACCAATCGGGAATTGCCGGAACCTTTTACCGGGCAGTTGAAATCACTAGCGGTGAACACAGTGCATTGTGCGAGCCGTTACGTGGACGACGCCGCTTTCAAGAATGGTTTTCCGGGTTGCCTCTACACGCTGGATGTGATTGAGTATCTAGCAAATCAGCAGTGTGATTTCAGCAACTTAATCCTGCTGGATTCAGACTGTATCGTCCGCTATAGGCTGGATGGCATGCTGGATAACGAAGAGGGCGGGAGTTATGCCTATGAACCGGGTTACCCGGTCAACATGGTTGCCAATGGTCAGTCACGCGCAACACTGACCCTCGCGCTGAGTTATTTTTCCGGGCAAATGATAGCCCATCCGATTCCATTATATGGCGGCGAGTTTTATGCACTCACCGCCAAGTCATTGCCGAAACTGGCAATGCATATCGAAGCTTTCTGGACATGGATGAAAACTGAAGGTATCAAAACCTTTGGTGACAACTTGACTGAAGAGCATGTCATGAGCGTAGTTCTTGCGCAGTATGGTGGTGAAGTGCATAGCGCGAGCGGGATGGTTAAACGAATCTGGACAGCAGCGGTTTTTTCAACGGTAGACGGCAGCGAATCCGGGATCCCGATCTGGCATTTGCCTTCCGAGAAAAAGAAGGGCTTCGTCAAGCTGTATCAATATTGGATGAATCACAACGGCTACGCCACGTTGAGCGATGATGAGTTCAGGAGTCTGGTGGATGAATTTATTCCGTTGCATGTGGGTGGACGAAAATATCCGGGAAGAGCACTCCTCCTCAGACTGCGTGATGCGGCGAAAATACTAGTGACAGGGCGGATGTAAATATGGCTTGGGGTACGACGTTCATGATGGTGTCATAAAACTAGCGCAAACTCCGTAATTCGGAAGCAGGAGACGCTGGTTTGGATGCCTTGATGGAACAGTCGAAAAAAAATGCCGGCGCAAAGCCATGGATAGCAGTATTCGATCTGAAAGTGACCAAGAACAGCCCGGCCGGTAGTTGCGTGTTGGCGGAGGTGCTTGGGCTGGCGGATGAGTTTGATATCACCGTATTTTCAGATGCATTCGATAATGATGAAACCGGGCGGGTGCGCTGGGTGAGGGTGCCTTTGCCGCCCAAGCCCGGCTTTTTGCGTTACATGTTTTTCAACTTGCTGGCTCCGCGTGCATTACGCAAGCATATCGCCCAGCGCGGCACGCCGCCGATATTGATTCAGGCGACGCAGGGGCAGTTCATCAGCGCCGATATTTGTTATCCCCATTTCTGCCATCGTGCCTATCTGCAACATCAGTGGCAGTTTCAAAAAGCACAGGGCTTGCGCAGATTGGCACGCTGGATTACGCATTATTACAACGCGGTGACTGAGCGGCTGGCATTCCTGAAAGCTGCGATGGTGGTGTCGCCTTCTCAAGGATTGGTCGGGGAATTGACAGCAACCTATCCGTTCCTCAAGGATAGAATTTGTGCTATTCCCAATCCGGTTGATGTTAAGTCCTTTGCCCGTCCGCAGGGGTTTGACCGCAATCCGCTACTTGCGCAACTGAGCCTGCCAGTTGAAGGGCGCGTGTTGTGTTTTGCAGCGCTGGGCGACTTTTCCCGCAAGGGTCTGGGCCTATTGCTGGAAGCGCTGGCCGGGATAGATGATCAGTCGGTACGGGTGCTGGTGGTTGGCGGAAACGCAGGGGAAATCGCCGAGTTTGCCGCACTTGCTCAACAGCTTGGCGTAACGAACAGGGTTGTGTTTGCCGGGTATCAGAGCGATGTGCGCCCATATTTATGGGCGGCTGATTTGTTTGTGCTGCCTTCATCTTACGAAATATTTCCGCTGGTTGTCATGCAGGCGATGGCCGCCGGAGTGCCGGTTGTAGTGACCCGTTTGTACGGGGTTGAAGAGTATGCGGTGCATGGTGTAAATGCCTGGTTTGTCGAGCGCAATTCCGATGCCGTGCGTGCCGCAATCGTCGATGTATTGAGTGACGAAAAACGCTTGCAAGCGGCCCGCGTTGCGGCCAGCCAGACGGTGAGTCGCTATGACAGCGCACCGTTCGTGGAAGCTTGGCGCAAGTGCATGCGTGAGACTATCGCGGCGAAATCTGCCGGTCGCACGTCTGTTTCAGAGCAGTTTCAGGTTCCAGTCGAGAACAAAGTCTAAGTCGCGCCATGGTCATTTGGGTACCTCTAAAAATTCAAGTTTCTAAGTCAGACAAGGCGCGAGTAAAAAATTGCGCCGCCGCATATGGTTTATATGCAAGAAGTAATTTTTTGTGAGCAACGCAGTATGGCGACGAAAATTGGATTTTTAGAGGTGCCCATTTCTTCATCCGGCTTTCCCCGCGTTGTCATCGTTACCAACATTCCTGCCCCATACCGGAATCCGGTTTATCAACGGCTGGCAGAAAAATTTGGATACGATAACTTTCATGTGGTATTTTGCGCGCGCAAAGAAGGTAATCGCGAGTGGGTGATTGAGCAGCAGGGTTTCGCACATACATTTCTTAAAGAACACAGCACGCTGTGGGAAGGTCGTTATATCCATAACAACCCGGAAGTGATAGGTGTGTTGCGCCGTCTGAAGCCGGATGTGGTGGTGACCTCTGGATTTAATCCCACTCATCTATATGCATTTGCTTACGCTATATTGGCTGGCAAGATTCATGTGCCGATGACGGATGGCACACTGGTGTCGGAACGAAATCTATCGCTGGTGCACCGTGCTATCCGACAATTTGTTTATCGGTTTTCCAGAATCTTCGTCGGCGCAAGCCACGGTTCAGCCCGGTTGTATGCAGACTATGGGATAAAGCCCGAGCTTTTCTTTCAGTCTCATCTTTGCGCTAATAATTTAGCTTTTACCCCCTATCACTGGCTACAACGCCGATTTGATTTCATGTTTTGCGGGCGCTTCGCTCCCGAGAAAAATCCGATTTTTGCCTTGAATGTAGCCGCCGGTGTGGCGCGTGAACTGGGCCGCAAGGTGTCGATATTATTGGTGGGTTCCGGGCCTTTGCTTGAAGAGGCGCGCACTTATGCTGCGACGCTTGCTTCCGAGGTGGAGGCTTCATTTAGCGGATTTGTGCAGCAGGCGGACTTACCGCGCCTGTATTCTTCAGCCAAGGTGTTTCTGTTTTCATCTTCGTGGGATCCGTGGGGGGTCGTGGCCAATGAGGCGTGTGCGGCAGGCCAGGCGGTAATTGTGACTCCGCTCGCCGGAGTTGCAGACGAACTTGTCGTAGATAATAACAATGGCTTTGTGCTGCCACTCTCCTTGCCTTTGTGGGTCGAGCGTGGCGCACTCCTGCTACGCGATGTGAATTTGTTGGAGAAATTTTCGGCTAACAGCCGCTTGCGGGTACAAAACTATAACTACGATGAAGCGGCCCAAGGTTTGGTGAATGCCGTACTTGCGGCAGTCAGTCAAACCCCTGTGGAACAGCGGCGGCAGATCATCCATAAAAAACGCAGTGTTGTTATCGTTCAGCGTCGCCTGCCGGATTACCGTGTACCTCTGTTCCAGCATCTGCGGGAAGCGTTGTATGCAGATGGGATCGAATTACGTTTGTTGTATGGTGATCCCACGCCGAGTGAACTGACCAAGCGGGATGATGCTCACATTTCGTGGGGAGAAAAGATCACCACCCGATATTTCTTTGGGAGATTCATTTGCTGGCAGCCTTACTTTTCTCAAGTGCAGGGCGCCGATCTGGTCATCGTGTCGCAGGAGAACAAGCTGCTATGTAACCTTTTGCCTCTGTTTGGTTCGCGCCCTTATCGCTTGGCATTTTGGGGGCATGGGGTGAATATGCAGGCATCGCGTTGGTCTGGTTTGATGGAGAGGTTCAAGCGCATTACCACCACACGGGTGGATTGGTGGTTTGCCTATACCGGATTGAGCAAGGAGATTGTCGTCCGCCAAGGCTTTCCCGCAGAAAAAATCACCAACGTTGAAAACAGTATCGATACTTCAGCGCTGCAAGCCCATTGTGATTCTATCGGGATGTCAGAGATCACAGAACTAAGGGCTGCGCTGAATTTGGGTGACGGCCCAATCGGGTTATTCATAGGTTCGCTTTATCCTGAAAAGCGTCTGGATTTTTTGCTGGATGCCGGAGCACAACTGGTACAGAGATCGCCGGATTTTCGGCTTGTTGTGGTCGGAGATGGGCCGTTACGTGGCATGTTGGATGCGGCAGTATCCAGGTATAGCTGGCTGCGCTATGTCGGACGCCAAGAGGGGCGCGACAAGGCGCGCTTTTTGAAAATTGCCACCGTAATCATGAATCCAGGTCTGGTCGGTCTCGGTATTCTGGATGCTTTGGTTGCCTGCGTGCCGATGGTGACGACTGATTGTGGCCTGCACTCCCCGGAAATCGACTATCTGCGCCACGGCGAGAATGGATTCATGACAGCCAATTCCCTGCATGATTTTGTCCAGACTGTGGCGCGGGTGCTGGATGATGCCGCGCTGACGAATCACTTGCGAGCAAATCAGGCCAAGTTCGCTTACCACTACACCATAGAAAATACGGCAGCACAATTTCGTGCCGGTATTTTGAAAGCATTGAATTGATATGCGTGTGCTGATTGCCCATAACACCTATCAGCATCGAGGCGGTGAAGATATGGTGGTCGAGTCCGAGATCGCCTTGCTACGTTCTCATGGGAATGAAGTGTTTGAGTATCGTCGTGATAACAGCGAAATTACGGGGATGTCCAAACCCCTGCTGGCTGTAAATACTATCTGGTCAAGTCGCACTGTGGATGAGATGGTTCGCCTGATCGCGGAATTCCGTCCGGATGTGATACATGCACACAATACCTTACCGCTTGTTTCCCCTGCCTTGTATTGGGCCGCAGAGCGAGCAGGTGTACCGGTGGTGCAGACGCTGCATAATTTTCGCCTGATGTGTCTGAGCGCAATGTTTCTACGTGATGGCAAAGTATGCGAAGACTGTTTGGGAAAGTTGCCCTGGCGGGGCGTTGCGAGAAAGTGCTACCGTGGATCCGCGACCCAATCAGCGGTGCTGGCAGGCATGTTGGTGTTGCATCGCGGCTTGGGAACTTACCGTAACAAGGTGGCACGTTATATTGCCCTCAACGATTTTTGCCGCAGGAAGTTTATTGAAGGGGGGCTGGAGGCTGAGCGCATTGTAGTGAAGCCTAATTTTGTTGGTTTCCCAGTTCCTGAAAATATACCACGACAAGGCCTGCTTTTCGTGGGAAGGCTATCGGTAGAAAAGGGAATTAAAACGCTGGTTCAAGCAGTGCAGCAGTTGCCTAATCCGGGTTTGAGAGTGGCTGGGGATGGGCCCGAGGCGCACTTGCTGGAGGGTGTGGCAGGTATTACCCGTCTTGGTAATTTGACGGGAGATGCCGTGCGCCACGAGATGAGTGGGGCGTTGGCGTTGGTGTTGCCCAGTATCTGGTATGAGAATTTTCCCCGTACCATCGTCGAGGCGTTTGCCTGTGGGCTGCCGGTGATCGCCAGTCGCATCGGCGCGTTGGCTGATCTGGTGCGTGACGGTGGGACTGGATTGTTGTTTGAGCCGGGGAACCCGCGTGATTTGGCCGACAAAATGGCTTGGGCGCTTACACATCCGGAACAGATGATGGAGATGGGGCGCAAGGCGCGTGTGCAATTCGAAGCCGAATTTTCCGCAGAGGTGAATTACCGTTTGTTGATGGATATTTATGCTGGCGTGCTGGCCGAGCGGGGAGTGGTTGCCCAAAGAGCGAGCGTGATTGGATAAATGGGAGGTATGCAGGGGATAACGCCCAAACAACGCACGCAGCGGTTTATCAGTCAGGCAAGGTGCAAATTAAAAATTATTAATAAGTAACTTATTGATGTTAGATAGGTAATTTTTTAATGATGCAGTATAGCGACAACAATAGAGCCGTTCTTTAGCTTACCCCTCCCTCGCTAAATAGTCCGTTCGGACTATTCATCTGGTGTTGCTCAATATAAAAATTTTCACATTCAGCCAGTAATCTACATCCTGTTGCTTGCACAAATTTGCAAATACTTCAGATTAACTGGTGAACGCCTTGAATTCCAAGTTAACAATTTTATCAAAGCGAATAGTTCTCGTATTGTCGGCCTTGTTTGCACTATCGGGCCAGGCAATGGCAACGACGCCGACGCCGACGCTACCTGGTGACCTAGGTAATCTGTCGGCTCCCGTCAGCATAAATTACGGAAATTCATTTACTTCACCTTCCGCCACCCAGTTCTATGATGATTACTCTTTCAATATATCGACGGCATCTGCCGACTCAATTACATCCACGATCAGCCTTGGGACGTATTTGGGTATAGATGGTCTTGAGGCAAGGCTCTATGACTCAAACGGAACGCTGGAAAAGTGGAGCACCCCAATTTCGATAACTCAGGCGGGCGTGAATGAAACCATTGCCGTGATCAATCCGATAAATTTGAGTTCCGGCAGCTACATATTAGAGGTCAGGGGAACTGTTTCCGGTTCAAGCGGTGGCAGCTATTCGGGGGTATTGAATATTGCTCCTGTTCCTGAAGTTGCACAGTGGGTAATGCTGCTTATGGGATTCTTCATGACCACTATTGCTATCGCTCGACGCGGTCAGAATACAAGAATGCAATTCATGATGAATTGCGAGGGGGCTAGAGTAATTAATGCTTACATCGATGCGCTTTCATGGGGTGAGACACTGACTCGCATATCTGCTTGGGCACGAGCGCGCGAGTCACGCTATGTTTGTATCTGCAATGTCCATTCAGTGATGACTGCTAGTCATGATGCGGAGTTTAAGCGAGTTCTGAACTTGGCGGACATGGCTACGCCTGATGGAATGCCAGTTGCGTGGATGTTGAGCAAACAGGGATTTGTTGATCAGGAACGCATCAACGGCCCGGATCTGATGTGGAAATACTGCGCACTGGCTGAGCGTAGCGGGGAAGTGGTTTATTTCTATGGCAGTTCTAACGAAACGTTACGGTTGCTGTCCGCTAAGTTGCGACAAGTATTTCCGGGGCTGCGCATCGGCGGCGCCTACTCGCCGCCGTTCCGTGCGGTAAGCGATGAAGAGGATGAGGCAATTGTCGCATCCATTAACAGTTCAGGTGCCGGAGTCGTGTTCGTCAGTCTTGGCTGCCCCAAGCAGGAGTTGTGGATGGAGGCTCACCGCAATCGCATTCATGCTGTGATGATCGGGGTCGGTGCGGCGTTTAATTACCACGCAGGTACGCTGCAGCGTGCGCCGCTGTGGATGCAGAACTGTGGTCTGGAGTGGTTATACCGCCTGTACTCGGAACCCCGCCGTTTATGGAAACGTTATCTGGTGACCAACACGCTTTTTATCTTCGGTGCAGGAAGGCAATTGATGCATGTTTGGGGAGTTATATCGTAAGCTGACCATGCCGATTTATCATTAAACTCGCGATGCCCGTTAGTAGCAGACAAGGAATAAATAAGAAATGCAAGTTCAAGTTCGGGGTGCAATAGCTATATAACAATTTAGTTTAGTACACCTCCGTATCAAATAATCCTTCATGTAGCGATCTAGTCCCCAGCCATTTCATGGCCGGTGGATATGTCGAGTCCAGATTTTACTGGTTGCAGAATAAATTTAACTTGATTTAAATACGGAGTTGGCAATGAAAAAAATTCGTAAAGCGGTTTTCCCCGTTGCAGGGTTAGGATCGCGCTTTCTGCCGGCAACCAAGGCGAGCCCGAAAGAAATGTTGCCGATCGTGGATAAACCTCTTATTCAATATGCAGTCGAAGAAGTCGTGGCTGCGGGCATTACCGATTTGATATTCGTTACGGGTCGCAGCAAACGCGCCATTGAGGATCACTTCGACAAGAGTTACGAACTGGAAGAGCAGCTGAAGCTCAAGCACAACACTAAAATGCTCCATTTATTGCAGAATTTATTGCCCAAAAATGTGAATTGCATTTATATCCGCCAAGCCGAGGCGCTCGGCTTGGGTCATGCGGTGCTGTGCGCCCGTCCGGTTTTGGAAGAAGAGCCTTTTGCAGTGATTCTTGCGGATGATCTGCTGGATGGCAATCCGCCGGTGATGCGGCAGATGGTAGATACATACGATTATTACCGTTGCTCAGTTCTGGGGGTGCAGGATGTTCCGCGTGACGAAGTCAAGAGTTACGGCATCGTGGCGAGTCGTCCGGTGGCTGAGCGGGTCAATCAGGTAAGTGCCATCGTTGAGAAACCAAGCCCGGAAAATGCACCTTCCACACTGGCCGTAGTAGGGCGTTATATCCTGACGCCGCGAATTTTCCATCATCTGGAAAAGATCCAGCCCGGAGCAGGTGGGGAGATTCAGCTTACGGATGGAATAGCTTCATTGCTGACAGAAGAACAGGTGCTGGCTTATCGCTACGACGGGGTGCGTTATGACTGCGGTTCGAAGCTGGGCTATTTGGAGGCCACGGTTGCTTTTGGGCTACGCCACCCGGAAATTGGCGCGGACTTTGGAATATATTTGGAAGCTATGGCTAAGGATAAGGGCTTTCTGAATAAAAAAATCCCCCAAGCCTGAACATGGGGGATAACGTAGTTCTGACGGGGAGCCAGAACGTATGCTCAATGGGGAAATGAAGAGATTGAGCATACGGCAACAATTACTTTGCCAGCCCAGATTGTCCATTAAAGCGGTTACAGGTTGATGACAAATCCAACCTTACTATGTATTTTCTGTGCAATTTCCATTAACCCTGCTCAGATTTTTTGCAGGCCGATCCAGAATATATCTCAACAGGCTTGAGTCAGATTTCTCTCTCTTACCCATGATTCAAGCTGGTCTGCAGGCAGTGGTTTTGAAAATCGGTATCCTTGCACAAACTCGCAACCGCTGGACTGAGCCAGGGCCATCTCGCTGTCAGTTTCAACGCCTTCTGCAACCAATTCCAGCGACATGCTTTTCCCCAGAGCAGCAATGGCCCGGACAATCTCGACGTTTACGGGTTCGCGCTCTAAATGACGGATGAAGGATTGATCTATTTTCAGCCTGTCGATGGGAAATCTTTTCAGATACCCCAGATTTGAATAGCCGGTTCCAAAATCGTCAATTGCAAGTTTTACGCCGAATTCGTGCAATTCGCGCAAAGTTTTAAGAACGACATCCACATCATGCATGAACAGGCTTTCGGTAAGTTCGAGTTCAAGATAAATCGGCTGCATGCCGCTGTCAATTATGATGGAACGCACCATCTCGCAGAATCCAGTTTGGTAAAACTGCATTGCGGAAATGTTGACCGAGATGCACATTGGTTCCAGGCCGTTTTCTATCCAGATCATGTGCTGTCGACACGCCTCCTGAAGCACCCATTTTCCGATGGGTACGATCAATCCGGTTTCTTCGGTTATTTCGATAAAATGGATCGGGGAAAGCAGCCCGCGTTCCGGATGCCGCCATCGTATCAATGCTTCGTTACCGACTATTTTTCCGGTGGCGAGGGACACCTGAGGTTGGTAAAACAGCTCGAATTCGTTGCGTTCCAAAGCCGTGCGCAAGTCAGTTTCAAGAGACATGCGGTCGAACGAGTATAAACTCATGCCCGGAGCATAATGTCGATAAGTGTTGCGGCCACTGCGCTTGGCTTCATACATAGCGGCATCTGCTTTCGCCAGCAGGTTAGTTGGCTCATCGGCATCAGCGGGGTACATTGCCGTACCTATGCTGGCGGTGATGAACACTTCACGTCCCATGATATGCAAAGGCTGTTTCATCGTTTCCACGATTCGACTGCACAAGATGTCCATATCCTCCTGGCCGTTAACATTCTCCAGCATGATTGTGAACTCGTCGCCTGACAGGCGCGCGACTGTGTCGCTTTCCCGTGCGCAGGTGGATAAGCGTGCGGCTACTGCCAATAGAAGCTTATCTCCGAATCCGTGACCCATCGAGTCGTTAAAGTGCTTGAAATTGTCCAGATCAATGAATAGCAGCCCTGTCTTTGTTTTATTACGGCAGGATTCATGGATTGCCATAGTCAATCTATCAAGGAAGAGAAGGCGGTTAGGCAGATTGGTCAGATGATCGAAGTGAGCAAGGTAAAACAGGTGGGCTTGCTTGCGTTGTGTAATCTCGTTTAATAAGTCATGGCCATTGGCGATACCGAGGTATTCTCCGTTATCTGTGCCAATGAATCCGCTCACCATATGCTGCATACCGGCGTCGATAATGATCTTGGCAATATCATCGATGGAGGTTTCTTTGTCGACGATGATAGAAGAAGAATTCATGAAATCCGAAATTCTCTTCTTGCCGTAAATTTCCTTGGTATAAGGCTTGATAAAGATGTCGATAAAAGTGTGGCGATCAACGATGCCTAAAGGAATATTGTTACTGTTGACCACCGGGATTGCAAAGATGCCTGAATTATTCTGGAATAGCTCAAGCACTTGCAGGCATTGCACCGACTCATCAACAGGTGGAGTCTGTTGTAGCAAAATTGTTATTGTAGGATTCTCGCCAATCTTGTTTAAGTGAGGGTATTTTAAGTGTGCATTCATCGACAAATTTAGTACCAGTTGGTAGATTACATTGAAAGCAAAATGTTTCTGATACTATGCTGTCCGACTAAAGTTGCTCTATCCTTAATGCGTATCAACAAGCTATATTGCGCCAAAATGAATCGCTTGCTGCAACATTGGGAAAGCACAATTACATCCTGAGTATTCCTTGGAGCATCGCTTGGTCTGCATCTCATAAATAGGTTATGCCAACCAATTTTTATTGGGCTCTCAATCTACCAGTTGGTAATATCGGCAGCTTCGCCGTCGCCACCAGGTTGTCCGTCCTTGCCATATGAAATCAGATCATATTCCCCATGCTGGCCAGGAAATTTGTAAATATAGGGGTTGCCCCACGGATCCAGTGGCACATTTTTGGTCAAGTAGGGGCCGTCCCATTTAGGCTGATTAGCAGGACGTGTAATTAGTGCCGCTAGTCCTTCCTCGGAGCTAGGGTAGTGTCCAGTATCCAAACGAAATTGGTCAATTGCTTTTCCTAAAGAGTCAATCTGAGCACGGGCCGATTTGACTTCGGATTTGCCGATCTGGGCGAAATATTTTGGACCCACATACCCGGCGAGCAAACCGATGATCACCATGACCACCAGCAGCTCAAGCAAAGTAAACCCAGTTTGAACTCCAAGTGGACGGCTAGTGATAGCAGATAATTTCAGGTTTTTCATAATATAAAGCAGATTGGTTTTGGCTGTCAGGCTGTTGAAATGCAAATTGCAAACTCTACAAACATCATAGCTCATGCTTCACATAGCATCTTATCAGCCAATTCTTTAAGTTTTGTGACAGCCCAGTTTGATATCGGCAGGAGTGAATTGTGGATATTCGCGTTTCTATCTGAATTCCGAGACAGGCAATCTCGCAATTATCAGATGGAGTGGCGCACGTCTACAGTAGCTGATATTTTTTCGACATTCCAGCAACGTGGTAAAACATGACTGGAGAGGGCGATGAAAAAGCGACAACTATTTTCATACGGCTTGCTGCATTTCGTTGCGTCAGAGAGTTTTTTCACTTCATCTAAAGGATGAAGATGGGTCGAATGGATTTATCTGGAACTCGGATTGCGGGTGACTCGTGTGTGCAGGCCATTCTCAATTCTTTGAAAATAACTTTAGTCAATTGGGGGTTGTGCAAGAATTAGCCTGCGTTAAGTTTGCCGTTCAGGGCGGCTGATCAACACTGAGTTGATATGAAGCATAGGCGCTATTCTTCCTTGTTTTTGTTCTGTTCGATTTGATGAGCTTTAATTTCAGCAAATCTTTCGCGCCATTCTTTTAGATTCTCATCCTCAATTTCAAGCTGTAATGCTAATGCTTCTAGCGGTATAAGTTTATTATCATCAAGTCTTCGTCCCAGCTTGCCACCCATGCGCGAAAACAAATGCTCAGCTTGAGTTTTAGATAATTTTTTAGCCTTTAATAAATACTCTTCGCTAGGAATTTTTTTTGTCATATGCAGGCGCCGTGAATATTGGATCGGCAATTTTACATCCATATAAAATTAATTTGTGATAATTAATTCGTGAAGATTTATTACGTAATTATTACAAAATAAATTTACTTTCATTGTTTAGCCTTTCTGTAGCTGACGCAATGCACGTAGCACATAAATCAGAATCTGTGCGCAGCAGAGATAACCAGTCAATTTCCAGAAATATGGTTTTAGGGAAGCCCCTGGCTAATTTTGCTGGCAATTTTGAAAGTGTATGGGATTTAGCTTGGCAACAAATTCGGCCATTTCCTCGGTGATACCAAGGCAAAATATAGCCGCAGCTTTGTCTTCTTGGATCATCTGTCGCGCGAGCAACAAATAGGTGAAATTAGCCTCATTGATTTCTTCCATTTGACCGGTATTCATGATTCACCTCTCCTCGCAAGAAAACAGAACAGTATCTTCTGATGGTTAAACTTTTAAATGAAATCCGTCACTCATGGCGATCAAAAACAAGCTACCTATAGAACCTACAATTCGCCAAATGAAACGATAAAAGTCCTGGCAAAGTTTATGAGAGGATGGTTCGTTTCAAGCCCACGAAGTTCCTGCAAAACATCTTCCGAATAGATGTATTCCCTCATGACGGAATCTTGTCTTTTGCTAATCAAAGCCAATACTAAAGTTCTGATATTGCATAGCCATTAATTCGGCATTAATTAATTGTTACAAGAAGCAAAAAACCTATTGTATGTGCACAGTATGCAGCTCCTGTTATCGCCGATGCAGGCATGTATTTGTGTTCCATGCCCCGATAACGTCAATGTTACGTATTTTCATGCCTGTCTAACCCGGCGTAGTTTCTCTGGTTGATAAATAGGCTGTTGCCGTGCATTCTTTTGGCCATCTTCTTAGACTCGGCAGCGACTACAGCTATATCACGGTGTGATTTAAATACCTTTGGTATGACAGGTACTGCCCCAACGGAGAGGGTGGTCAGGTTGTGAAATTCTTTTTCTCCCCGCCGATTCTCGGTAATGTAACCACCGCGATCAACATCGAGCGGGTTGAAGAAAGAGATGACATCCACGCCAAATTTTTCCAGCATGATTCGGCAACGAGCTTCCCAGTCATGGCTTCGGAACAAGGCAATAAAATCGTCCCCGCCGATGTGTCCCAAAAAGTCGTGTTCCGGATCGCACTGTTCACCGATGACCTTTGCCGTCATCTGGATCATCGCGTCGCCCATACTGAAACCATAAAGATCATTGAAGGGCTTGAAATTGTCCAAGTCGAAATAGCAAATACAAAATGGCTCGTCGCTTGCCAGCAACTTATCAATGTGATCGTCGATTGGTGCATTGCCGGGTAAGCCGGTCAGCGGATTGGCATAGCGGGCGGACTGAATTTGCATTTCTGTGATTTCATGAATCAGATTCTGGCTAGTACCAACGCCGAGATAAAGGCCGTTCTCGGTAAAAATAAAACCCAGCGACACATGGCGCTGATCTTCCGCCAACAGGCTACTTAGCGATTGAATGGAAATGCTTCTGTCTACAATGAGCGGTTCTGGATCCATGAAGGTTGAACAGGATTTTTTTCCATACAGTTCGCGCTGATAAGGTCGGGCATACCGACTGATAAAGACGCTGCGGTTTATCAATCCTATCGGCACATGGTTATTGGTTACTGCAGCCACGGAGAGTTGCGGATTCTTTTCGAACATCTGAAACACTTCCTCATTATTGCGTTCCAGAGAAAATGACGGTGCCTTTTCCAGGATGGCATCAATGCTGTTGCGCTCAAGATTGGTTTTCTTATTATAAGTATTGCCTACCAATACATTGCTGACATCTCGCGGAGTGACTCTGGGGGGATTTTTGCTCGGTCTTGCGATAAAACTCCCTTGGCCGAGTGAAATGCCAAGTTCTTTTGCCAAGAGAAGCTCGCCGCGAGTTTCGATGCCTTCTGCAAGAGTTATAAAACCTGAATTTCCGGCTTGCTCCAGCAACGATTTTATCAGCTGTACCTTAATGGGATCTTTGTCGATGTCCTGAATTAAATGCTGGTTGATTTTGACGCAAGAGGGGTGGATTTCTGGCTGAAATTGAAGTATGGAAAAAATTTCCCCTTGGTCTTCAAGGGCGACCTTGTAGCCGAGTTCTGTATAGCGCGAAATAATTTTCGGCAGGAAATTGGGATTGCTGACGTCATACGGTTCATGCACACATAAGGTAATGACTACACGCTGCGGATCTATCCCGGCTTTTTCGACGACGTGGGCAATCTGAATTTCCTTGAATTTGTGTTCCAGAAAGACATCAACATTCAGCTTGAGAAATAATATCCCCTGTAGCTTTAGTTCGGCGAAACTATCCAGCGTCAATTGACAACAAAGATTTTCCAGATCGAGAAGCTTATCAGCCTGCTTCGCAAGGCGATAAAGCCTGATAGGGGAGTGCAGCAGATCATCGGATGGGCCGCGTATTTGTCCCTCATAGCCGATAACGTGACTGCTTGCCAGGTCGATTATGGGTTGAAAAAGAACTCCCAAGCGCCGATGTTCAATGACGTTGAATAGTTTTTTAACGGGATCATAATGGCTGTGTGGCATTTACTTTCAACCAGATGGTGGTCGGTATCATTACAAAAAAGCATGCTTCATGCTACTGCGGCTTGATTGCGATTTAGTGACAGCACTACGCCAGGGAAATAAATTTTGGTGAGTTAGTTTTAATTTGTATCGCTAGATAATTTGGCAGGTTCTAGCACTTCGCGTTCTATTTCTTCTACCGTGACATGCCGTACATTGCGTCCCTTAATCATGTACACCACGTATTCGGACATGTTCTTGGCATGATCGCCGATGCGCTCAATCGCTTTTGCAATGAACAGGACTTCCAATGCGTTGGAGATAGTGCGTGGATCTTCCATCATATAGATGATGAGGTGCCGCAAAATGGAAAGGTACTCTTCGTTAACCTGCTCGTCCTGGCGCACGATTTGCGCGGCAGTGGAAAGGTCAAGGCGTGCGAAAGCATCCAGCGATTTGCATAACATGTCCAGTGCCAGTTCGGCGGCATGTTTTATTTCGTTGTAACGTGGCAGGATTAGTTGCCCTCTTTGTGACAGTAGCTTGGCCATACGCGCGATTTTTTTCGCCTCGTCGCCGATGCGTTCGAGGTCGGTGATGGTCTTGATCATCGTCATCACCATGCGCAGGTCGCCTGCGGCAGGCTGGCGGCACGCGATAATCTGGTTGCAATTTTCGTCGATCTCGACTTCGATCGCATTGACGCGATGGTCATCGGCGATGACTCGGTTCATTAACGCAAAGTCGCCATTGGCAAGCGATTCGAGAGCCAGGCGGATCTGGCTTTCCACTAGCCCGCCCATTTGTAACACGCGCGAACGCAAAGCTTCGAGTTCAGAATCGAATTGTTTAGAAGTATGTTCGCTGCTAATCATCCTGTTCGATGCTATCAGCATAACATGACGATTTTATTAATTTCTATTACCTGCCACACAACGCGTGAGTCTCCCGGTCTGATCAATGGGCGGCAATCAGAATAGATGCCGACAGCCGCATCATGAAACGGTTATGCCTTGGATATTTCCACTGACAATGGAGATACGCGCCATATTTCCGCATTGTATTCGCGAATGGCGCGATCCGACGAGAAGCGCCCGCAGCGCGCCACATTCAGGATGGACATGCGCGACCACTGCTCCTGATCCTTGTAAGCCTGGCTTACCTTGGCTTGACAGTCGATGTACTCCTGAAAGTCGGCACACACCAGAAAGGGGTCTCTATTCAGAAGATTGTCGGTAAGTGGCCGGAACAGGCCTCCGTCACCATGGGAAAAGTGACCCGAGTTGATCAGGTCGATGACGTCGCGCAGGTTTTCGTTGTGATGATAAATATCCCGAGGCTGATAGCCAGCCGCCCAAATTTCATCCACCTGCTGCACGGTTTTGCCGAACAGGAAGAAGTTCTCTTCGCCCACGGCTGCGCGGATCTCCACGTTGGCGCCATCCAGAGTGCCGATGGTCAGCGCCCCGTTCATGGTGAACTTCATGTTGCCGGTGCCGGATGCCTCTTTGCCGGCGGTAGAGATTTGCTCCGAGATATCTGCTGCGGGATAGATGCGTTGGCCGGTCTTGACGCTGAAGTCGGGTACGAACACCACCTTCAGTACCTTGTTAACCTGTGGGTCGCAGTTGATGACGTCGGCCACCGAGTTGATGAGCTTGATGATCAGCTTCGCCATGTGATAGCCGGGGGCCGCCTTGCCGCCGAAAATGAAAGTGCGCGGCGTGATGTCCAGCGACGGGTTTTGTTTTAATCTATGGTAAAGGCTGACAATGTGGAGCACATTGAGATGCTGGCGCTTGTATTCGTGGATGCGCTTGACCTGGATGTCGAACAGAGTGTCCGTGTCCAGGCGGATGCCGCAGTTCCGATGAATGTGATCCGCCAGGCGTTCCTTGGCCAGACGCTTGATTCCGCGCCAACGGGATATGAAGTCGCTGTTATCAGCATAAGGTTCCAACTGGCGGAGTTTCTTCAGATGGCGCAGCCAGTCGCCGCCGATGGTCTCCTCGATGAGGGCGGCCAGCGGCGGATTGGCCAGAGCGATGAAACGTCGAGGCGTTACGCCATTGGTCTTGTTCTGGAACTTCTCCGGCCACATTTCATAAAAGTCCTTCAGCAGCGTTTGTTTGAGCAGTTCGCTATGCATTTCCGCGACACCATTGATGGCCATGCTGCCGACGCAGGCCAAGTTGGCCATACGCACGCGGCGAACGCCGTCACCAGCACCCTCGTCAATCAGTGACATGCGGGCCAAGCGGGCGCTGTCGTCGATAAAGCGGATGCGCACGTCATCCAGAAAGCGGTGGTTAATCTCGTAAATGATATCGATATGGCGCGGCAGGTTGCGCTGGAATAGTTCCAAGGGCCAGGTTTCCAGCGCTTCGGGCAGCAGGGTGTGGTTGGTATAGGCGAAACTTCGCCGGGTGAGAGTCCAAGCTCGATCCCAATCCATCTGGTGCTCGTCAATAAGTAAACGCATAAATTCGGCAATGGCGATGGCGGGATGGGTGTCGTTGAGTTGAACCACAAACCTATCCGGAAAATTATCCAGGCTGCCTTTACCACTCAGTGTCATGCGTATCATGTCTTGCAGGGAGCAGGAGACGAAGAAATATTGCTGGCGCAGGCGCAGGGACTTACCGGCTTCAGGTTCGTCGTTGGGGTAGAGTACTTTGCTGATGTTCTGGGCCACAATCATTTTGTCCACGGCACCGTAATAGTCGCCGGTATTGAAGGCCTGTAAATCGAAGGACTCGCGAGCTTCCGATTTCCATAGACGCAGCAGATTTACGTTGAGTACGCCGTAGCCAAGAATGGGCGTGTCATAGGCGACACCTTGAATGACGGACTCCGGCATCCAGCGGCTGCGCAGGTGGCCCTCGTCGTCACGGTAACGCTCAATGTTGCCGCCGAACTTTACCGGATAGCGCAGTTGCCTCGGCAATTCCCAAGGATTGCCGTTGCGTAGCCATGCATCTGCCACCTCTACCTGCCAGCCGTCCTTGATGGATTGCTCGAAAATTCCGTATTCGTAGCGTATGCCATAGCCGATGGCGGGAATTTCCAGCGTTGCCAAGGAGTCCATGAAGCAGGCAGCAAGACGGCCGAGGCCGCCGTTGCCGAGTCCCGGTTCCTCTTCAGCTTCCAGGATGGTCTCCAAATCCAGTCCCAGTTCATTCATGGCTTGGTGGACGTTATCCCAAAGACCCAGATTACGCAGGTTATTTCCCAAATGGGGGCCGAGAAGATATTCGGCGGACATATAAGCCACCGTTTTTACGTCCCGGCGCTTGTAGTGTTCGTCCGTTGCGACGATTCGCGCCAGCAGACGGTCGCGGATGGTGTAGGCCAGCGCAGTGTAATGGTCTAGGGTAGTGGCGTTGTCGAAGGTTCTGACGGTGACATAGAACAGGTTGTCAACGAATGACCGTCGAATAGCCTCGACTGAGCGTGCGATGCGGGTGTGCAGGGATCGTTCGGCAATATCGGACATACTAATTCTTTAACGAATTCACCAGTCAGGATTCACAACTGGCTGGCTCCTTGTCTTTGCGTTTTTCTGCTAATTCGGCTATGGCATTAAATTTGTCAACGAGACCATTTTTTGCAAAATGATCAATGATAAATAAAGGAATCATGGTGTCAGGCTCCCACAACCCCTTAAATCTGAGTGTGCTGCCTTGTTGATTCGGTTCGATATCCCAGTTCCCTTGAAACGTTTTCGAATCTCCCGTCAGTTGTGTAAAGGAGATGCTATCAAAAGGTTTTTCTGTGTATTCCATGACAGAGTGGAGTCGAACATAAAAAAACAAGACATGTTCATCCGCTGTACGATCAACCTTTACCTTGTTGGCAGATTGACGATATGCCGTTGAATCAACCACGCCGGGCATATCTTTTGCGGCTTCATAATCAGTTAAATAACGGTAGGCAGCGCATGTCGTTAAGGGCGTATCGAAACTGGCGTTGAAGGTGTACAAGCGGCCATCTCTTTTTACATCCACCTGTAATCCGTGGGAATGAGCGTCCGACCAAGCCATATTATTGTTGGTTATGAACAGGAACAGGAATAAGATTAGCTTCGTCATAAAAACTCCTTGTACAGAGATTTTATGACACGGTGATGACATCTCTATTTGAGATGCTGAGCCCGGCTTGGCACAAGTAATCTAGGATAAGACTGCATGGAAAAGAACCAAAGATTGGCGTTCAACGCGTTAGCTTCTTTTTGGACGTCCGGTCTTGATCTGCTCTATTTGGGCAATTGTCTGTTTAAGTTTTGCAACACTCAATTTTCCTAACACATGAAGACCCGCCCGCAACAATTCGCTTTTTTTCACTTGTACGCCCGCTTTCTGGCACACCAGCTTGAGTTCTCCAATTTTTGAATAGTCGCTTTGCGGCATGGTGAAACTATCGCGGATAACGTTCACCTTGGGTTCCAACTTATGGATTGATTTCTTTCCTGTTTTCTCTGGGGATTTTTTCACGAGCTTGGTGGCAACCGCGCCCTTTGCGGTCGAGTTGGATGCGGATTTAGCGAGGGCGATCTTACTTTTAGTTATTTTAGTATTTTCCAACATGATTCCTTCTTAAAATTTAGAGCGTAGTATAAACAGTATATACGGTATATCTTATGGGCTGAACTGTAATATTCCAGCGTGGAAGAAAATTATGGAACTGATATTGTACCGACATGCTGAAACGCCGCTGTACTGATTATGTCTTAAGCATAAGTTGTCATTTGCGCTACATTACGCTTAATTCAAAACAATGCGCCGGGCGAGACAATTTTCTTTAATTACTCCGGGTATAATCCCGCCGTTTTAGGCGGTTGGGTAGTTTATTGGTAGCAAAACTTGGAGGTGTTACTGTCTTGATTTACGCAAACTTTATTTTCAGGCTAATATTGACGGCGATTCTCTTAATGGTCAACGCTGGCGCGCAGGCGGGCTTGGAAGAGGGGGTTAACGCTTACAGCAAAGGAAATTACCCCGCCGCATTGAAAGAATTTATGCCGCTCGCGGCCAAGGGAAATGCGGTCGCGCAGTTTAATCTTGGTGTAATGAATGAACGGGGACAAGGGGTTCATCAGAACTATCCAAAGGCTGTTTTGCGTTACCGTCAGGCGGCTGAGCAGGGTTATGTGAAAGCACAACTAACACTTGGTGTGTTGTATGCCAAAGGGCAGGGGGTGACACAAGACGATAAGGAATCCGCCTCGTGGTTCAGCAAGGCGGCTGACCAGGGCAATGCGTTAGCCCAGTTCAACCTTGGCGTTATGTATGCAAGAGGGCAAGGGGTGCCACAAGACGATAAAGAATCTGCATTGTGGTTCAGTAAGTCGGCTGAGCAAGGCGATGCGGTGGCGCAGTTCAATCTTGGCGGGATGTATGCAAAAGGGCAGGGAGTGCCACAAGACTACACGACGGCAATAATGTGGTACTGGAAGGCGGCTGAGCAGGATAATGCGTTAGCACAGTTCAATCTGGGGCAGTTATACCGTGAAGGAAAAATAATTCCGCAGGACTACAATGTGGCGCTATTTATGTTGCACAAGGCGGCTGAGCAGGGGAATTCCTTGGCCCAATTCAATCTTGGTGTGATGTGTGCCGCTGGCGAAGGGTTGAAGCAGGACTTGGTACAAGCGTACAAGTGGTTCAGCCTGGCAGGAATAGTGGCAGGTGAAGAAGCCACGAAAAACATGAGTCTGGTAGAAGCAAAAATGACCGCTAAGGAAATCGAGACAGCACAAACGCTGGTGCGGGAGTGGCAGGAAAAGCACAAGTGATGAAATTACCCTGAGCGATCAACATCGTTGCTGCTAGTACATACAGCACGGCGATAAGCTGCAACTCTGCAAATATTAATTTGTACTAATTCATACTCGATCAGACAGGCAGTGTCAGATCACCAGCTTCCGTTTACGACTGCGGATTCATCCGGTCGATGCAACCCATTGCAGACCGTTGCGCCTTTCGGAAAACGGTCGTTCAACGTAAAGCTAACCGGCCACCGTAGCGCGAAGGGCACCAACAAGCGCAGCTTGTTGGCAGTTCGGTTGAGCGGCATGTTATGTCGTGGGATTGGGTTCAAAACAAACTACCTTTGCCAGATAGGCGAAGTCCTCCGTGTAGTCAAACACCTTCTCGCAGTCTTCTGCTGTGGCAATTGTTCGGAGCGTGATAGTGCCGGACTTAGCCCTGTAGTCGATGATGAGCCTTTGAGACCGAGTAGCAATCCAAAGTGGGTAAACAAATTGCGAGGCATGAATTGAGCGGGCACCTGGATCTTGGGCAGTTACGTCGGCCAACACTGCCCTAGCACATTCTTCCGAAACCTCTAATTCAACAACCTCGAAGCCTTGCGAAGCCGCTCCGACTGCAAACTGAAACTGCGTATCAGCTTCCTTCCGCACAAATCCCTTGCAATGCGCAATAAGCGAATCCGCGTGATCGAGTGCAAACAATGTCTGCGCCGTTCGTATTGTGGAAAACAGCAAGAATAGAGACCGCGCAACATCCAGTAGCTCAGGCCTTGTCAGCGTAATACTGTGCTGGTGCCTTACTCCATACCGGCAGATGATCGAAGAGCCACTTGAGTTCATCGAGTAATGTTGAGCTATGTTCCGCCATTGGTTGAGGGGAACATTCCAAGGAGGCAACGTCAGATACGATGCGATGCCGGCCTTTTCGCCGACTAGGCGAACCGTCGCCCCTAGATCCAGGGAGTCAATATTGGAGAATGCTACGGACTCGCCTTGCGAGCGCTGAGCAAGGTGAAGCAGTTCCTTTAGATAAACTTGGAGTGTTCCTTCAATCAGGCCACCGATGTTCCGGAATAGCTCGTAGGCGAACTCATCAAGTGGCAAATCCGTCTTTTCATGTTCAAGGCGTACCGCGCTCCAATAAAGCGAGAGGGCTTTGCCAATAGACTCTTCCCATAACGCGCAGGTCTTAGCGCAGTCGTCTGCGTCATTGTTTAAATGTTGGCGACGAATGCGTGTACATTGATCGAATAAGTTTGATGCCCAATCCGAATTGCGTATCTTCGCGACGTTTATAGCTTCAACGGTTAATAAGTCGATGCCATATCTATCAAGCATCGCAGCATTTTCAAACTCAGGAGTCAGCGCATTGATGACACTACTCTTGATCTCTTCTTTCGTATAGCCGGCTTCATAGGCCTGTAGCAGTGGGCTGAAAGCCCTAACCCCGCGAAGAATACTGTGATTCTTCGCCTTCAAATTAGATGCTCCTTAAGGCAACAAGAGACATAACTGTTATTCATATGACAGATCCGTTCAGACATATTTTGATAATACGGACACGGCATCCACTAGGTAACTTATTGATGGAATGCAGACTATACAAATTACCCTTTGCTGACAAGGTCAATAATACGGACAGCGAGTAATGGGATAGGAAATTGAAGTTCCGCTTCTGGCATATAGCGGAAATCCTCAACTAACATCCGATGTCAGATCAAGTCACGATTAATACAGCTTAACTGCACGGCGGTCTTGGAATATGCTTCCCATGACAAAAATAAATAAAGCCGCATTGCGCGACCTCATCTTTTTACAAGAAAGTGTCCAACAAAAAGTTTACTCACCCCCTGTAACTATCTAAGGGTAATAAAACAACCGTTTCTCCGTACTCATGTTCATCGCTTCTGTCTCGGGCAGCCATACTTGATTGCCCGAGACATCTAAAATGTACATGCAGAAGAAATATTATTTTGCCAAGCCCGCAATAAATTCTGACATGGTCTTGATGTCAGCGTCATTCGCACCCATTCCCTTTGGCGGCATTGTTCCAAGTTTCCAGCCAAACGAACCACCCTTGGTAATGCTAGCCGCAATCTTACCGGCCGCGTCTTGATCGCTCTTATATTTCGCAGAAATATCCGTATATGACGGGCCAATGACTTTTTTGTCGAGGGCGTGGCATGCGCCACACTTTGCTTTACCAACTGACGGCACCTCTGCTGCTAGTGAAGAGCCTGCAATAATCAAGCCTGCGGTTGCAATCATGCATGAAATAATAGATTTCATTTGTTTCTCCTTTTTAGTTGTGAATGGAAGACGATACTCTAAATTATGATTAATTTTCATGGTTACCTAGGCGAACTTGTGATTATCAAACACCCCACTTTCAGATGCGCTCTCTTGGTTCCAGGGCGGCAACAGCTTTGACATCAGCCACAAAACCACATAAGGACAAATGGAAATAATTAGAACAGTGAACAAACTTTCACGCCCAAACATCTCTGGATAGAAAGTCAGTAGTCCCTTCATGGTCTTGGACAATTCCTGCCCGCCAATCACCACGTTCCAGCGCATGGCCAACACACCTAACATCATGGCTAATCCACTTGCGAATAGCCAAGTAACCAAGCGCTTTCCATGCACGTCGAATAATAATAAAGTCGATGTCACCACCAGTGCGAAAAGAGATAGTCCCCATTGAAGGTACATGCCAACCCAGATCGGCCCGGCAATCAACGCCCTCACGGTTTCGATCCCCTCGCGCGCTTTGTAAACCATTTCCAGCATTTCCAAGCCTTCGATTACCATCACGATGGCAACGCCAGTAAACATCACATACAGCAAGCCTCGCATCGTATCGTCGGCTATCGGCGCCTTGCGGAATTTGGATACGATTACATACAGCACGATTACCAGTCCAACGCCTGAACCGACCGCAGACAATAGGAAAATGACCGGCATTAAATCAGACGACCACCATTCACGCGTTTTTAGCGATCCAAACACGAAACCGACGTACCCGTGCAAGCCGCACGCGCTGGGTATGCCAATCATGGACAGTATGCGCGCAACCTTATGATCGATTGCCAGCGCGCGCGGAGAGACATCATCCGAGCCTAATGTAAGCATATTGTAAACTTTGCCCATAATGCCGGTTCGGCTCTTGGACATCGCGACAATATCGGCGCGGAACGCGAACCAGACTTCAAGTAGCAACAGGCACAAGTAAAATCCTGCAACATAACCGAACGCTGCCATCGCCGAGGTCCAATGCGGTGTTATAACCGCATTGAATGCACGGGTTGGTTGCCCCAGATGGAATAGCAACGGCATCGGTGCGAAGATCATGAAGCACAGCGCTGTCAGCAAGGAAAATCTTGAAATCGGCGCAAATCGCTGAATGTTAAATACATGGTGCAGGCTGGACACCACAAACGCACCCGCAACCAATCCGGTGATATAGGGATAAATTACGATGAGTTGACTCCATGCCATGTCGGTTTCGTTTGGGTACACGTACCCGACATAGGGAGTGACATGACTGAATACGTGTTCCATCAGACCACCTCCTTATCTGTTCCTTTATAAAAAACATTCGGCGCATTGCCCATTTCGGGTTTCAGCACTTGCACGTGATTATTGCGAATAAATAAACTAATCGGGCTCTCCGGGTCTCTGCGATCACCAAAAATACGTGTGCCGGTTGGGCATACCTCAACGCATGCCGGGTTAAGTCCCTTGGTGATGCGGTGGTAGCACCAGTTGCATTTTTCAGCGGTACCCCTTTGTTCATTGAAGCTGCGCGCGCCATAAGGGCACGCCTGTACGCAATACTGACATCCAATACAATACGTCGTATCAATCAACACCGGGCCGTCTTTGACCTTAAAGGTAGCACCCGTCGGGCACACCTGAACACAGGATGGATGCTCACATTGATTGCACAGCTTGGGCACAAAAAACGCTTTGTCAACCTTGACATTCTTATAGCGGTTGTCAAAGCGAAACTTTGTTTCCGACCCTGCATTTTCGATATCTTTTGGGTCGGTTTGGGAATCGACGATTGCCGTATTTGAACCTTCCAGATAGACATAGCGCTCCACCCAAGTACGATGGTGATTTGCATCCATCTGCACGCTGTTTTCCATCTTGCACGCTTCCATGCAACGCAAACAGCCAATGCAGCGATCAGTATCAACGCCCATCGCCCAATCGTGGTCGTTCCAGTTATAACCGGGTACCTTGGGCGGGTTATTGACCGCCTCGGCGAACTGCTCATCATTCTGTTGAAATCCGCGTTTACTGCTTACCAATTCTGTGGAGCCAATCGCGGTACCCGCGCCAGCCAGTGCTCCGACACAAGCGACACCTTTCCCCAGCCATCCCAAGAAATTTCGGCGCGACAAGGCATCTGCTTCATCTGTTTTGGTATCTTGAGTAGTCATTTTGTCCTCACTCGATAGTTGATTCATTTGCAACTCACACTGGCAAAATAAGCCGAAAGATTGTCGATATCGGAATCAGACAGCGTCTTGGCTATGCTCGACATCACTGGGTGACTGCGACTGTCATCCTTGAATGATTTCAGCGAACCGGCCAGATACTCGGCATTTTGTCCGGCCAGATTAGGCCATGTTTGACTCGCGCTGATTCCAGGTGCTCCCGTGCCGTGAAGACCGCCTGCATAGTGACATGCCGCACAACCCGCAGCTTCTGCTTTGGTTTTACCCAAATCGGCTTTGGCTTTATCACCTCCAGTTACACGGCAACTGGCTTTGGAAAAATATGCCGCCACATTGCGCATATCGGCATCGCTCAAACCTGCCGCCATGCCGCTCATAATGTCGTTTTTGCGCGCTCCTGATTTGAATGCCTTGAGCGTATTAGTCAAATAGTTGGCATGTTGCCCCGCCAGGTTTGGCCATACTGGATTGACGCTTACCCCCGTTTTTCCATGACACCCAGCGCAGGCTGCAGCGACAGACTTACCTGCGTTCGCATCGCCAGCCTCGAATTTTGTCTCTACAGGAATAGCCTTGCCAGTATTGGGATCAACCGGTGGTCTGGGTACGGCGGAAAAATCAATTTTTGGTGAGTGTGGATTGTGGCAAGTGATGCATAACTCTGTGCCGCTATGACTATCAGCCACAACTTGACGCTGCTCTTTAGGGCGTGCCTCTAATTTGTCATGGCAGTTGAGGCATAGATTCCTCATCTCTTCAGGGCTCAATAACAGCTTCCTGCCGGGCACATTGGCTGGATGAATTTTATGTTCAGAATGGGTGATCGTGGTTATCTGATCCTCGATGGACAGAGGCATGGGTTCTTTGGATGGGTGATTGCCTGCTGGCCCAGTGTGGCAAACTTCACAACCCGGGCCATATTTAATGACTACACCCTGGATTTTGTTATCTTTAGTTGCTTTTCTGTGGATGCCGGCTGTCCATTCGTCATACACCTCCTTGTGACAAGACTGGCACGATGCAGACCCCTGGAGTTTGGGAACTTTGGAAGCAATTTCTGCAACTGCATTACCCCGGTAATGCCCATACTGATAAAACGAATCCGGCCTTAGAAAACGCTTTGCTGCAATAGCGACAGTCGCAACTATTACGATTAGAATTAACAAACGAACTATGTGCTTAGGCATGACCTCTCCACAATTATTTCTTGCAAGCTAGACAAGCACCTCGATATGAATTTTTGGTGCTGAAGGAACGCGTGCGTGTTTGATGGGTAACATCAAAGCACATGCGAATCTGATGGGGAATGTCACAGCGGGCGGGGAGATGAACTGCTGAATCGTGTTCGTCGCGCTAATTTTTTGAAAATTAAATCTGTCACCGTGAACAACGCAACACAACAGCTTTTGAGGCGCTGTATTCGTGCGAAACCCAACTTGTGAATGCTGTAACACTTAGTACACCATATTTAATTTGTGATCATGCTACTCCCCTTATTTGGAAAATTACACCCCCAATTTTACTCAACTTTTATTTTAAGACTGCATGGGTGGCTATTTGGTGAATGAGATGTGAGTGACGGATACAGAACTGGTGAGGGACATAGCAAGAGCCTATCGTGTTGTAACGAAAAGTTATGGCATCTCACGATGCATCGTGCCGCAAAACGAGAAGCATAAAACCGTTGGCTTGATGGAGACAAAAAACGAAAAAAATCACACGGGAATTTATGATTGTGGTTATATAACGCCCGCTATCTACTCCATTGACATCCACTCATGATAGACCTCTCGCATAACGCCTCTGCTACGTCATATAGCCGCAATCCAAGTTGGGCGATGCATTCTGGCATCGCGGGAATGCTGGGTATCATTGTCCTGTTGATGTTTAGTCTCTACAGCGAATATCAGGTCGTTAAACAGCATACCAAAATCGAGGTGGAAAATATCACGCAAGTTCTGGAAGAGCAGGCAGTGTCAGTCTTTTACAAAGCTGACCTGATATTGCGTGAAGTGCAAAGGAACGTGCGCCAGCAGGATATGCGACTCGCTCACGGTGCCAGCGGATTACGTAAGCAACAGTTCCATGGGCTGATGAAATCCCAGATTGATAGTGTGCCAGAAATGGATATCTCGGCCGTCATCGATGCCAAAGGAGATTACATCTATAGTTCGTTTGATCCTGTGCCCAATATCAATGTAAACGACCGCGATTATTTCAAACACCAAAGAGACGATGCCACAGCAGGATTAGTGATTTCACCACCTCTGATATCCCACAGAACCGGCAAATGGACGATCATCCTGAGCAGGCGGCTGAATTTTGATGATGGGAGCTTCGCGGGCATCGTTATCTGCACTCTGAACCTTGATTACTTTCAGCGCTTCTTCCAAACCATTGATATGGGTGCTCACGGATTTATTGCGCTATATGACAGGAGCTATCGGCTTGCAGCCCGCTATCCGTCGAGCGAAAAGGATATGGGAGAAATAACCAACCCTAATGCAAAGGCCTATATCGAAAAAGGCATTACCCACACCACTTATCTCGCCAAATCACGAGTAGACGGCATCGAACGTATGAACGGTTTCCGCCAAGTAGGGGATCTGCCATTAATTGTGATTGCAGGTATCGCAGAGGAAGACTACCTCGCCGAATGGCATCAACATATTTGGCAATACAGCACCGGAGCAATAATACTCAGTTTGATGGTGATGTGGCTTGGATTGTTGCAGAGGCGATCAGAGTATGCTCTGCGCGAGAGTCTTACCAAGAGCAAGCATGCCGAGGAAGAGATTAAACATTTAGCCTTTTTCGATCAGCTTACTAATCTGCCTAACCGACAGCTTCTTATGGATCGGCTCCATCAGGCTTTGGCTTCCAGTGGGCGTAGTGGCCGACAATGTGCGCTGCTGTTCATTGACATGGACAATTTCAAAACCCTCAACGATACCCTTGGACATCATATTGGCGACATACTGCTGCAAAAGGTGGCTGAGCGTTTGGAGTCATGTATTCGCGAAGGTGATACCGTTTCGCGTTTAGGCGGGGACGAGTTTGTGGTGGTGCTGGAAGACTTAAGCGATCAAGCTCTTGAGGCGGCAGCGTTGACAGAAACCGTCGGTGAGAAAATTCTCACCATCCTGAGCCAGCCATACCAGCTTGCTACGCATGAATTTCGCAGCACAAGCAGCATCGGAGTGACTCTATTCAACGGCCACCAGCAGGGAATAGGCGAACTGTTAAAACAGGCAGATATCGCCATGTATCAGGCCAAGAAAGCGGGCCGCAACACGTTGCGCTTCTTCGACCGAAAGATGCAAGACGCCATCAATGCCCACGCAGTGCTCGAAAGCGAAATGCACAATGCGCTTGAGAACCGGCAATTTCATCTGTATTACCAGATTCAGGTAGATAGTTCGAACCATCCCATCGGTGCAGAGGCATTGATCCGCTGGATACACCCTGAACGCGGTTTAGTGCCTCCCCTACAATTTATTCCGTTGGCAGAAGAAACCGGGCTGATATTGCCCATCGGGCAATGGGTGCTGGAGACAGCTTGCGTCCAGATCAAGGCATGGCAGCAAGATGCACGCACCCGTGAACTGGTTCTGGCGGTGAACGTGAGTGCCAAACAATTCCGCCAGGCCGATTTCGTGGCACAAGTGCAAGCCACGATACAACGCCATGCTGTCAAACCAAAACGACTCAAGCTGGAGTTGACCGAAAGCCTCTTGCTGGAGGATATCGATGACACAATTTCGACCATGAACGCGTTGAACGAAATAGGTGTTCAGTTCTCATTGGATGATTTCGGTACCGGTTATTCATCCCTGCAATACCTTAAACTTTTGCCTCTTGATCAGCTCAAGATTGATCAATCGTTTGTACGCGATCTTGTCACCGATAGCAGCGATAGAGCGATTGTACGCACCATCATTGCGATGGCGCAAAGCCTGAATCTGGACGTCATTGCCGAAGGAGTGGAGACAGAAGAGCAACGACAACTCCTGCTGGAAAATGGCTGCACTCATTACCAAGGATACCTGTTTGGCAAGCCGGTTCCTATAGAACAGTTTGAGGCGCTAATGCAGAAGAGCTGAATGCTGTAGATATCGGAGCAACTTTAGACGAGTGATGAACTTGAAATTGACTATAAAGCAGCAGTGAAAATTGCTGTTGGAGGTGATAGAGTATCATCTTCCATTTACAACTAAAAAGGAGAAAAAATGAAATCTATTATTTCAGGCATGATTGCAACAGTAGGCTTGGTTATTGCGGGCTCCTCACTGGCAGTGGATATGCCGACAGTTGGTAAGGCCAAATGTAGCGCATGCCACGCCGTCGACAAAAAGGTGGTTGGCCCGGCATTTATGGATGTTTCCGCGAAATATAAGAGTGATAAAGACGCAGCTACTAAGATCGCCGCAAGTATTACCAAAGGCGGTTCGTTTGGTTGGAAACTCGGATCAATGCCGCCAAAGGGAATGGGTGCGAATGACGCTGACATCAAGACCATGTCAGAATTTATTGCGGGCTTGGCAAAATAGGATGTCTCCGGTATTTTCACCTTGGATGTTGAACGGCAGTTATCGGGAAATCTGAGTAGCCGGTTGGGTCGTTAGTAAATAAATGAGGTAATCCCCCGGCTCTGCTGGGGGTACTTAATTTTTACGATCAAAGATTCACTGACAACACACTTCGCTAGCAACCGTAACTACGATAACTTCAACTGCACCTTCGACTTTCTGCCCGGCGCTGCTGGAGGAATATATCCGGCTAACCGGCATCTTATGCCCTCGATTTTCTTGCCCTTCTCGAATCTGATCGAATGGCACACCATAATTTCTCCTTTGGCAGCAAGCTCTGACAAATAGAGGTGTACTTTAGCAAGTGGAATACCCGTAGCTTCAGCGATCTCTGCGTCGAGTTGCTCACCATTCTTTTTCAGGTATTGCAGAATTTCTTTCATAGTTTTATTACCACACCACTAAATATAGCCAAAGTCGTTAATATACAGGTACGCCAAATACAATGCTGTGTATTCTTCGGCGGCACAGTACTCCGCCGCAAGTCCAGTGGCAATTCAACGGTTGGCTGGTCTGAGTCAAAAATTGATCAAATCGGTTCCTGATATTGGCCTTCCAGCAACCTGGCTTGCGCCGCTGCCAGACGCGCGATGGGCACGCGGGGGCCGGAGCAGGAAACGTAGTTGAGTCCAATGTGATGACAAAAGCGGATGGAACCGGGGTGCCCGCCATGTTCTCCACAGATGCCGATTTTCAAGTCCGGGTTGGTTTCTCGGCCTTTTGCCACCGCCATCTTCATGAGTTGACCCACGCCTTTGATGTCCAGAACCTCGAATGGGTTGTCTTCCAGAATGCCTGTCTCGTTGTAAGCGGGAAGGAATTTATTTTCCGCGTCTTCACGACTGAAGGAGAATGTGGCTTGGGTCAGGTCGTTGGTGCCGAAGGAGAAAAACTCGGCGGTTTCCGCCATGCGCCCGGCACGTACGCAGGCGCGAACCACCTCCAGCATCGAGCCGAACTTGAATCGCACATTGATACCGTGGGTCGCGTTCACTTCCTGATGGATACGCTGCACATAACTATGGATGCGCTTGAGTTCTTCCACCGTGGCCACTTGCGGCACCATGATCTCGGGATAGATTTCAACCCCTTCCCTGGCGCACAGGGCTGCTGCCTCAAGAACTGCGCGTATCTGCATCGAATAGATTTCAGGATAAGTGATGCCAAGCCGTACGCCGCGATGACCCAGCATCGGGTTGACTTCGGCCAGAGCTCTGACCTTTTTCAGGATCACTTCCTTCTTGTGGATTACATCCTCTTCCAGATGTGATTCCTTGAAATCGTTCAATCCACCCATCAACTTGGTCAGACCATCAGCATATTGCATATAGAGCTTCGGGTTAAGCAGCTTGAGCGTATCCGGCAGTTCTTCCAGGCCCTTGATGGTGTCGCGCAATTGGTGCAGGTGGGCGATTTCTAGTTCGAGTTGTGCGGCGGTGGGCAGGAATTCGTGCATGGGCGGATCGAGCAGGCGCACGGTTACAGGCAGACCCTTCATTGCCTTGAAGATACCTTTGAAGTCGGCACGCTGTATCGGCAACAGACGATCCAGCGCGGCCTGGCGCTCTTCCTGCGTCTCAGCCAGGATCATTTCCTGCACGATGGGCAATCTGTCGGTGCTATTGAACATGCGTTCGGTGCGGCACAGACCGATACCCATCGCGCCAAATTCGCGCGCGCGCTGGGCATCATGAGGCGTGTCGGCATTTGCCATCACCTTGAGCTTGGATATTTCGTCCGCCCAAGATAACAGCGTTGCCAGTTCTTCTGAAAACTCTGCCTCCACCGTGGGCACTTCGCCCGCATAAACATGGCCAGTGCCGCCGTCTATGGTGATGATGTCGCCTTCTTGCAAGGTGGTTTGGCCGATTTGTGCGCTGCGCTGCACATCATTGATGACGATTTGCTCACAACCCGAAACGCAGGGCTTGCCCATGCCGCGCGCCACTACGGCGGCGTGCGAAGTCTTGCCGCCGCGACTAGTCAGGATGCCCTGTGCCTGAAAGAAGCCGTGAATATCCTCCGGCTTGGTTTCCTCCCGCACCAGAATGATTTTCTCGCCGGCGCGACCACGTGTTTCAGCGGTGTCGGCATCGAACACGATCTTGCCGGAGGCAGCGCCGGGCGAGGCGGGCAGCCCCTGCGCCAATGATTTGCCGTGAAAATTCGGCGCCAACTGCGGGACCAATAACTGTTCCAGCACCGCAGGTTCAATGCGCAACAGGGCGCGT
>Ga0302274_10000282_pt1 | contig 53953 bp, 37 predicted proteins | sample III_Bog_N2_1_FD_198755 | JGI IMG/M metagenome (GOLD analysis project Ga0302274, IMG submission 198755) | Peat permafrost microbial communities from Stordalen Mire near Abisko, Sweden - III_Bog_N2_1 | ecosystem: Environmental > Terrestrial > Soil > Wetlands > Peat | place: Sweden: Abisko...
TGAGTGCCCTCTTCGCTTCCAGCGGCTTTGCTACCGTGCCTTGGCTGAGGACTTTGTCTCGCTCAGCAAGGCCGCCGAACTGCTGCGAATTCCCCTACCTTTGGTGGAAGCCGGATTGAAAGGACCGCTGGTGGCTGATGCGGATCATCGTCAGTGATAGCAGTTGTCTCATCGACATCAAAAAGGCCTCGCTACTTGGGGCCTTTCTGAGCCTGCCGTATGAGATTCTCATCCCGAACACCCTCTTCGAAGACGAACTGCTCAGTTTTACGGCTGGCGAAAAGCGAATGTTGCTCCAAAGCGGGTTGCAGGTTGTGGACCTGCCTGGTCAGCAGGTGCTCCGTGCGCGAGAGGTCATCACGAGCCGTCCCCGGCTGTCTGTCCATGATGGGTTCGCTTACGCTCTCGCCGAAATGCACACAGGCAGTATCCTCTTGACCGGCGATGGGCAGCTTCGGGCGCTCGCGACGGCCAACAAGATTGAGGTTCACGGCGTACTGTGGGTGGTGGAGGAGATCTACCGGGGGCATCTGACGACCGCGAAGGCTCTTCATGCCGCACTCACTCTACTCGCCGATGATCCGGCAGTTCGGTTGCCCAAACGAGAGTTGGTGGCCGTTCTTGAAAGGTTCGAGGCGTCACTTTAACAGTATGAGATCCGGAAGCGCAATTCGCTTAACGTGCTCCGGTCGCGGCCAGAGAACTGAAAACACGATACGTTTTGAGATACGCTGGTTCTCGGGAGTTTACGTTCTTACAAGGACTTAGGGAGCCACCGGGGTCTTGTAAGTTGTTGAAATGCTTAATGTTGGGTCTATGGCATGGAAGAGGTCATCGGTTCGATCCCGATCAGGTCCACCAACACCCCCCCCGAAATTGAAGCACTTCCAAACCCAGGCCTCTTCTTTTCAGAGGGCGAAAGGTGCCGAAAGGTGCTGAGTCTTTAAAGCAGGGAGCAGCAATTTCACCACCTTGGTGTTGGCGTCTCGCTTCTGCTGCGAAACGGCGTGAGTGTATAAATCAAGCGTAATTCGGCTATTGGAATGACGAAGTAGGTCTTGAGCCACTTTGATGTCCGTACCGAGTACCCGCAAAAGTGTGCCGAGGGTATGGCGGAAAGTGTGCCAGCCGACGACCTTGTCTTTGATATTGGCGCGTTCAAGAGCTGGCCGAATGCTTTTCTTCAGCAGGCTGTCAGGGCTGAGACGCTTTTCCCCGTTCAGCCGAATGGATGGAAAGAGGAAGTCGCTGTCGCCTGGGTAGAGCGATTGACGCCTCCAGTCAAGCAGCGACTCCAGAATGAGCGGATGAAGTGGAACGGGACGGCGCGAGCATTCGGTCTGCGTCCGCACGAGGCGCTGAACAACCAAACCAACCCGAATCTAGAGCATTTTCGTTAATGGTGTAGACCATCGTGGCGCGAGCAAAATGCGGGGATTCTTCGCTTCGCTCAGAATGACAATTCATTTTTGGTCTTCAGTAATTCGAAAAATTTTCTAAACCCAAAGATGTAAAGGATGTCATGATAACGATCTGTAAAGCATCTCCTGAAACTTGAGAGCCGGGGCTTAACGAAGCCAACCTCGCGTCCGTCAGCTATGAACCGCACATAACGGATGATCCACTGGAACCCGCTGCTTCAACGAAACATAACTGTACATTTCATCGGGGAGTTCGATGTAATTGACATGCTCAGGAGCCAGCCGCTAGACTTTGCTCCTCTAGTAAATCGGTCTCCAGTATTCGACTGTAGATAAACAGGATCGGCACAGTCGAGTAATAGCGCGCCAGTTTACCCGGGCAGAAGTAGAGAACGGCACACAACCAGCCAGTCTCGAAGCTGAAAATGAACGCCATCGCTGGATAAGAGGCCACTCCTATGTCTTTCAGCCGCATTACCCGCTTATGCGTTCTCCCCACTCTGGTATCTTTTGCGCTTGCTCTCACTGGCTGCGGGGTCTCCGGCGTGTCTTCTACTGGAAGCCTTGGCTCAACGACGGGAAGTGCAAGCATGAGCGCTGGTTCTGCGAACGCTCTGGGCGGCAAAGTGTTTGGCGGACAGCAACCCATAAAAGGCGCGACGATGACGCTTTGGGCTGCCGGAACAACCGGAACTTATGGCACAGCGGCCAGAGTGGTTGCGACCTCGACTACGACGACCGACGCCACTGGCTATTTCAGCTTCAACAACGCAACTACGGGCGCGTCTCCCTGTAGCGCCGGGCAGTATCTGTACATCACAGCGGTAGGCGGAGATGCGGGCAGCGGAACCAACCAGTACATCGCGCAGATCGCCGCGCTGCCTACTCCCTGCGGCACCAGCACAGCCAGCACTTATGTCGTCGTCAATGAAGTGAGCACAGTCGCCACAGTGACTGCGCTACAGCAGTTTATGAGTATTGCGCCCGGCAGTTCGCCCGCATGGACTATCGGCGCGCCCGCCGGCAATATTACGGGGCTGGCCAACGCATTTCTACAGGTGGGCAATCTGGTCAACAACGGGACGGGAACGTCGGGTTCGTCGACTGCAACTTCCACGATCAACAGTGTTACCTATACCACCACAATTACGCCGGACTCGTCCAAGATCAACACGCTGGCTAATGTTATTGCGGCCTGCGTCAACACGGCGGTCAGCAGTACATGCACGTCGTTACTCGCAGACGCTACGCCGAACGGCAGCATTGCGCCGACTGACACGCTTCAGGCGGCGTATTATCTGGCGACCAATGCCAGCGGGGTGAATCTTCCGGCGCACGGTTTAACGCAGGGCGAGCCTTACTACCTGTGCAGCACATACGTCATCGCGAATGCTCCGTTCCAGCCCAATAGCACATGCTCTTCTTCCGTCTATCCAACGGACTGGGCGATTGGAGTTTCGTGGAATACGAGCAATGGAACGGCCACGGTGGGAACAGCGACTCCGTACAGTCTCGCCATCGATGGCGGGGGCAACATCTGGACGGCCTATAGCTGCGGTGCAGTGAGCAATAGTTGCACGGACACTGCAAACGACACCCACAACGGCAAGGCGTATGTGACGGAGTTCAATCCACAGGGGCAGGTGCAATTCACCCCCGTCAGCAGCACCACGCTGACGGCAGGCCCAGGTCTGACCAGCGCAATCACGGGTTCCACCTATTCTTTGCTCGCTGGAGAGGCGTTCTCGCTCGCCATCGATACCTCGAATAATGCCTGGTTCGATAGCTACTGGGGCGCGAACCCGCTGTCCAGCACCTCCTCAATCGGTGGTGTGGTCACGCAGATCACCCCAGCCGGGGCTTCCACTGGATATGTGATTACAGCGTCTGCTCCGGGAGCAATGGCGATCGACGCCAACAATAACATCTGGCTGGACGATGCGCCGTCGTATAACTCGGGCAATCGCTATTATCTGAGCGAACTCGAGTATCAGTCGGGAGCATATTCAACATTTGACGGCGGTCTGGGGAGGCAAACGGTTGTCTTTAGCGGCGTATGGGCTGACTCGTTTGGCTATGGCTGGAGCGCCGCTTCCACCGCCGCCAAGTGCGGTTCTCCCACCGGAACCATCTACAGGGCCACTACTGCGGAGATGGAAACGGCCGCAACCACGGACGATGTGACGAACGTAGCGGTGTGTCCTGTGTGGACTGGTGCGGCGGATCCAACCGGAGGCGCGTTCTACGCCAACGGCGGTCTTTATCATCTGGCCATCAGCGGGGGAGCCGCTACGACGTCAGCTCCGGTGATGGTGACGGAAGCGGCCGGTACAGGCACGACCAATGGAGGACTGGACGGCGGGGCGGGTGCGGTTGTCGATGGTCTCGGCAATGTGTGGGTCGCGAACGGAGCCGGTGGAGTGTCTGCGTTCTCCTATAACGGGACGGCGTTCACTCCGCTTTCGCCCGCTGGAACCACAAGCGTTCCGGTGTATGGCTTTGGCAGCAGCTACCTTACCGGAACGACTCCGATCAATGTCGCCACCGATGCTTCAGGCAATGTGTGGATCGGGACTCAGAGTACGAAGCTTTGGTATCTGGTGGGGATCGCTGGCCCTACGGTCACGCCGACATCGCAGATGCTGAAGACCAACTTTATTGGCTCGCGGCCCGGCGCGCTGACGCTGGCGTCGTTGAGCCCTGCGCTGACCTATAACTCCGTGGCGTCGGTGGGGCAGCCGATGACCGCAACGCTGAGCAATACCGGCTCTGCGAACGTGAACATTAGCGGCATCACGATCGGCGGCACGAACTCAGGCGACTTCAACGTAAGCGGCACGACCTGCGGATCGACCTTGGCCATCGGGGCAAACTGCACCATTACCGTGACGTTCAACTCGGCGACTGCGGGGACCTTTGCTGGGACGCTGAATGTGGCGAGCAATGCTGCGGGCAGTCCGGCGTCCGTCAACCTGACGGGGACCGCCTCCGCATTGGCTGGCACTATTAATCTTCAGGCAGGTACAGTGCCGCCGTCCGGGCCGGCGCTCTCCTTCGGTTCCGTCGTGGCACCCACCACGACTACGGGACAAGCAGTGGTTCTGACCAACACCGGTTCCACCACGATGAGCCTGACGCTGGGGACGACCGGCACGGGAGCCAATCTTTTCCCGCAGACGACCAACTGCGGCAGTTCACTGGCCGTCGGGACATCCTGCTTCGTATCGTTCAAGTTCGCGCCCAAGGTGGCAGGCAGCTATTCGGCTGCGCTGACCGTGACCAACAACACGGGTACGGGGCAGGGAGCTTCGCTCTCCGGTACTGCGACGCCGTTCACCATTACCCTGAACAGCACGAATCCGATTGCCTGGATCATCGATAACGGAGCAATCACGTTCAACTGGAACGCCGTCACCGGAAATCTTAATAGCTGGGTTTTGGATGGCTACTCCGACCAACTGGTGGATACCACCACGCTTGGCAACTTCACTTACAACGGGACGAGTATGTCCCAGCCCGAAGGCCTGTACTCCGGGATGGTGGGCCCGTTCATGAACGGTACGCCCACCGCGTCGTGCACCATGGTGGGTGCCACCATCGTAGGCACTCCCACTACGACCTGTACAACGGGAAGCGGCACCACGCCGTATGTCGACTGGGCAATTACCTGGGCGGACAGCGCATCCACATCCAACGCTTACACCTTCGTGTGGCACAACGTGGTCTTCCCCAACGATCCCGGGGTGCATACCTACGTTCAACTGGTTCACGCTACCAGCGACATCGCCGGTAGCGTAGGACAGATCCAGTGGATCTTCCGCGACAACCAGTCGATCTTCACCCACACCTATGAAGTGAACTCTAGCCTGAACTGGCTGGGTGCGGAGGACATCCCGCTGCCTCCGTGGAACGATTCACTTCTCTCCGATGCCGGAAGAACAGTGCAAAACGCCGCTACGGATTTGCACGGCGATCCCAATGTGACGGCAAACTACGGGCGCTGGTTCGAGACCAAGTACGACTACGCCGGGTATGAGTATCTGCATCAGGCGCATGGACTATATGGTTCGGCGACTTCGGGTACAACCTACGGAGTGTGGACGGTGTTTCCGAAGCTGGAGACGTTGGTTGGCGGGCCCACCAAGCAGAACCTGTGGTTTACCGGAAATATCGACATGATCGAGGCGTACTCGAATCACGAGATCAACAACTTATCTCTGGCCACCGCAGCGGGGATCGCGTCCAACCGATTGTTCGGGCCTTACTACATCCACGTCAACACGCTGGGGCAGGCCTACAGTCAGACCGGCACTGCGCTGGCATCGCAGGCCGACATGTACGCCGATGCAATCTCGGCTGAGTCCGCTCTGGTGAGCAACTACGACAACGTCGCTCCTCTGGTGGCCGCTGGCTACACGCTCTCCACCGGTCGAGGCTCGGTCTCGATTCAGGTGAATGGGGTGGCCGGAACCACGCACACCGCATGGGCGGTACTCAGCGACCCCAGTACCAACTTCCAGTATTCGTCTCAGGGCATGCAGTACTGGGCGGACATTAGCCAGAGCGGCTCCGCAACCATCAACGGCGTGGTGCCGGGAACCTACCGGTTGAGCGTCTATGCGATCGGTCAGTGGGGCGAGTATCGTCAGGACGGCATCGTGGTGACAGCAAACAGCAACACTGTCGTGCCGACCATAACCTTCCAGCCGGAAAACTTTACCAGCGTCAACGGAGTGGCCAGCGGCGAGACTGTATTCACCATTGGCACGCCGGATCGCTCCTCGCACGAGTTCCTGCATGGCCACAATACCGTGACTGGCAACGATGACCGCGAGTACTGGGGCAACTGGAACTACTGGCAGGATTTTTCGGCTAATCAGGGAGCTGCGGTCTACTACGCAACCGCGGTCGGCTCTACGCCCGCAACCAACGACCTCTCCAAGTGGAATTACGTCCACTGGAGCACCTTCAACCCCGGCTTGTTTGCCGGCGTCTTCAGTAGCTCCGACGATACGACCGACGGATATTCAACCTATCCGGGACAGACCTATACTGGCGTTACCGGAGACGGGGTGGGCGGCGAATCCGCAATCCCAACCTATGTAGCCAGTCTTTCGGGGGCCTCGGGAACCAACGGAGCAACGACCGGAATTCCGGCCTGGCAGATCTACTTCGCCACGCCCAGCGACATCAGCAGTTACAAATCAGGGTATGCGCAACTATCGATCTCTTCGGCCTGTACATATGGCAGCTATGTCGTTATGCTCAACGGCCACGAGCTCATCTGGCACTACACAAACTACTCCGACTGCATGATCCGTTCCGGGCTCTCGGGTTACACGCAGTGGTTTGTCATGGAATTCCCCGCAAGCTACCTGAACCAAACAGCCGGAGCAAGCAACGAGATTACCGCCTCGATGAGCGGAACCGGGTCTGAGGATGACGCGTGGCGGCTTGAGTTGACCAACAATACGTCGAACCCCGCCGTTACTGGATGGAACGACTACACCTACGTCATTGGGACGGGCTACCCGGGAACGGGCACCGCGAATTCATCGGGCCTTTATAACAACGACGCCGTCAATAATCCGTAACGCGGAAACCACATGTAGCTTTGGAGAGATTGAAGGATGTATCGGAAAGTGATGGTTCGGGCAAAGATCATTGGCGCCATAGCAACTGTTGTCGCGACGCCTTTATCTTTGGCCTTATTGATCCGGCAAGAAAAGAGTGACATCCCCTCCCACCCTTTCCCGCAAAAACACGGGAAAGGATGGGGCGCCCACACAGTATTTAGTTGCCGGATCATTAATAGACGTTTCCGCGTTGGCAATGCTGAGCTACGGGTAGAGCTTGGCGGGAACGATCTCTGGGGTTGGCTCACCGGCTTCGGTCAGTAGCTTCTTCAACTGCTCACGCAACTCGTCTGCCTTGGCGCGATACTCCTGCCGACCGGCGAGGTTGACCAGTTCATTTGGATCGCCGCGCTGATCGTACATCTGATACTCGTGATAGCTCGCCGCGGCGGGTAGCTTGGTTGAGCCGCTGGCTTCAGCAACGCAGTAGGTCCAGTCGGGTGTGCGGATGGCGCGACCGGTCATCGACTCGCTGATCTGGACGAGCTGTTGATTGGGCCAGTGCGCGCGCGCCTCAGGATCGTTGACCAACGGGAAAAAGCTGTGCCCCTGCCAGCTTGCAGGCACAGCAACGCCCGCAGCTTCCAACAGCGTTGGCGCTACGTCGATAATTCCGACCAACTCTTTAATCTGCTGCTCGCCACGAAAGCCCGGCCCGTCGACGAGCAGCGGGATGCGAATGGAGCTGTTGTGCGCGCTGCGTTTGTACTCCGCATTGCGCGTCATGAAGTGGCAGCCGTGATCGCTGAGAAAGACGAAGATGGTGTTGTCGGCGAGATGCTCTTCCTCCAACACGCGCCGCACACGCCCCACCGAATTATCAATCGCCTCGATGCATCCGTAGTAGTCGGGAAGCTGTGCCTGCCAGGTTCCGGGCAGAGCGCGCAGGTCGTCCGGCACGGTCGAGTTGGCGTAGCGCGCAGCCGCGCCCTTGGGTGCGATGGGCTGATGCATGTCGTTTTGCTGGTGCGGCTCCAGTTGCGAGATGAAGAGGAAGAATGGCTTCTCCTGCTTCTGGCGCAGAAACCGCTCGGCGCGGTCGGTAAGGAAGTCTACGCGGTACTGATCCTTGAAGGTGATGGGCTTGTTGTCGCGATCCCAGATCGTTCCTTCGTAGGGATGCGATGTGTGCTCCAGCGCGTTTGCGCCCTCCCACAGGTCGAGGAAGCCTCCGCGATCTTCGGCCTTCACCGGACCGGGATCTCCACCGTCGGACACGTTCTCCAATGCCAGATGCCACTTGCCGATGAGATTCGCCGTGTAGCCCGCCTTGCGCAACTCGCCGGCAAGCGTGGGCAGAGTTCTCTTCATGCCCAGCCCATTGTGCCAGACGCCGGTATCGGTTGCATGTCGGCTGGTGAAGAGCACCGAGCGCGCCGGCCCGCAGACAGGCTGGTTGGTTACGGCATGGGTGAAGTTCTTGCCACACGCCGCCAGCGCATCGAGGTTCGGCGTGTGAACCGAACCGTTGCGCCCGTTGGCTCCAACGAAATCCGCGCGAAACTGGTCGGCGACGTAGAGAACGATGTTAGGCGGAGTCGCCGGCAATGCTGTGCCTGCCCTGCGATTCGCCTCCACAGACGACTGCGCCTGCGCAACGGCCGAAGCTGCGGCAGCCAGCACCGTGGCTACCGTCCCCTTGAGAAACGACCTGCGAGTTTCCTGATTCTCGGGCATGATGAACTCCTGCCAATACGTTTTACTTCGTCACGCAAGTATATCTTGCGCAAGATATACCCGGAGTCCGTATAGTCAGCTCACGCTTTCGTTTCAACGGCGAAGCGCAGCGAGTTGTCCATCCCGCGATAAAGCGATTCGACGGCTTCCAGCAGAGCGAAGACCTCGTCTTCGAGTTGCAGCAACCGCTCGTCGTTCTTCTGTTGCGCGGCTGCAATGACCGGCTCGAAGCGTTCGCCGATCAGCCCGGACTGAATAAAGTGTTTGCGGAAGTTCTCGAAGACGGCAGCGTCGGTCGGCGCCTCGATACCGCGCGTAATCAGCAGGGCGCGCGCACTGCGCAGGCTGATGGCGTAGAGCGTCTCTGCGCCCTGCGACTCGCCTGCGCGAAACTCTTCGCGCAGCACTCGTGCGCTCTTTAGGTCCACCTCGATCAGGTCGAAGAGTCCCGCCGAACACTCGCCCGCGCCTTTGCCCACCAGCGAGAAGGATTCCTTCGCGCCCCAGTCGTAGTAGTAGCTCTTGTCTTCGCTGAACTCGGGAATCTTACGGAAGCGATCCGCAATCGACTTGATCGCCTGCGTTCCCTCGCTGTCCACATAGGCCGCAAACGAAGAGAAGCTGTCCTTCTTCACCAGCCACAGTTTCAGCACTTCCTCGACAAACTCGGGCAGGTCGTGCGCGTTCACGCGATCGATCTGCCGCGCCAGACGGCCCTTTCCTGCGCCGATCTCCGCACCAGCCACAACCATGTACGCAGGAAACATCTGCTGCTCCTTGCGTCCCACGTTTCCAAAGAATCCAAGATCGGCCAACATGTGCTGTCCGCAGGTATTCGGGCAGCCAGAGAGATTCAGGCGGAAGTCCGCAATCTGGTTCAGATTCAGATCGGAATTCTGTAGTCTCTCCGCCACAGCGCCTAGCGCGCCCTTGGATAGGCAGATGCCGAGCTTGCAGGTGTCCGCTCCAGTGCAAGCTATCGAATTCCCCAATAGACGCGGGCCATTTGAAAGAGCAGTAATCTCACGGACCAGATGAAATATATTCGGCAGATAATTCTCTGGAATATTTCTCAAGCGAAGGTTCTGCCCGAACGAAACGCGCAGAACATAGTCGCCAAATGATGCAAGAAGATCAGCCAGCTTGATGGCATCTTCATTCTTCAGGTTGCCGAGAAAGATGGGAACCAACACCGAAGCCAGCCCTTGCTGGCTCTGCGCTTCGACATAGCTCTTCTTCCACTGGGCAAACTCCGGCGAATCATCCAGCTCCGGAGCAAAGTTCGGAATTGTGCTGGAGTTCGGCACCTCTTCCAGCAACAACGCAGGAGGATTCTCCGCGCGAACTTGCCGCAGATACTCCTCATACAGTTCGCGAAAACGAACTTCACCCAGCGTCTTCCATAGGAATCGCAGGCGAGCCGCATGGCGATTCTTGCGATTGCCATGCGCATCGAAAAGCCGCTTGATGGCGGTGGCAATGAGGTAGACATCGTCTGTGGAAACAAATTCGTGCAGCAGATGGCCAACCTCTGGCTTGGTTCCCAGACCGCCAGCGACAAAGACGCGAAAGCCCCTCTGTCCATCGCGAATCTGCGCAACAAAACCCAGATCGTTGAACTCCGCATACGAGCTATCCGCGGCTGAGTTGGAAAACGCGATCTTATACTTGCGCGGCAACATCCATGAATCGGACTCTGCTATCAGACGACTGGTCAGCGCAAAGGCACAGGGACTCGGATCAAAAACTTCATCAACGCCAACTCCTGCATCCGGCGAGATCAGAACATTGCGAACCGTGTTGCCGCCGCCGCCTCGCGTAGCGAGTCCCACCAGCAGAAGTTCACGCATCACCAACAGCACGTTCTCCAGCGCAACATCGTGAATCTGAAACTCCTGTCGCGTCGTGACGTGAATCGCCGCGCTGCCGTATTGCGCGGAGAGTTCGGCAATCCTGCGCAACTGGAGCGGCGTAAGCGCGCCTCCCGTCGTGCGAATTCGCACCATGAAGCTACCATCCGTGCGCTGTTCATAACATCCGAAGGGAACACGACGCACCTTCAACGCTGCGGCATCGATCTCGCCACTTCGAAAGCGCGCGATGTATGAGTTCAACTCGTCGAGTTCGGACGAAAGGATTTCCGGAATCTTATAGAACATCTATTTCTCCCATGAATTACGCATATCTGGTTCGCGTCAGTATCGCGAACCAGTTGCTCTGTTATTTCTGAGCCACATACAACGAATATCTGCGGTTACAAGGCGACAGTGGATGTCTTCGTATCCAGCGCCTGCTGGCGCAGTTCGTCGAAGAGTACCGTGGAGAGGTAGCGTTCGCCAGAACTGGGCAGGATGACGACAATGAGCTTGCCCGCATTCTTCGGTTGGCGCGCAATCTCCAGTGCGGCAAAGACCGCGGCTCCAGACGAGATGCCGACCAGCAAGCCTTCTTCCCGTGGCAGGCGTCGCGCAGTAGCAAGAGCGTCTTCGTTACTTACCTTGACGATCTCGTCGATCAACTCGGTCTTCAGAGTCTTCGGCACAAAGCCCGCGCCGATGCCTTGAATCTTGTGCGGTCCAGGCGTTCCGCCGGAGAGAACGTCGCTGGTGGCCGGCTCGACTGCAACCGTCCAGAATCGCGGCTTGCGCGCCTTGATGTACTCGCTGATGCCGGTCAGCGTTCCGCCCGTCCCCACGCCGGATATGAGAATGTCGGCCTTGCCCTCGGTATCGTTCCAGATCTCCGGGCCGGTCGTATCGAAGTGGATCTTTGGGTTTGCCGGATTATTGAACTGTTGCAGGGTGTATCCGTCCGGCGTCAAGCGCAACAGCTCTTCCGCTTTGACGATGGCTCCCTTCATCCCGTTGGCCCCCGGCGTCAGAACGATCTTCGCGCCATAGGCAAGCAGCAGAACGCGCCGCTCCACACTCATCGTCTCCGGCATTGTCAGGATGAGGGCGTATCCCTTGACTGCGGCGGCCAAGGCAAGCGCAATGCCGGTGTTGCCGCTGGTCGGCTCGATCAGTACAGTCTTGCCAGGAGTTATCTCGCCCTCACGCTCGGCGGCCTCAATCATCGCCAGCCCGATGCGATCCTTCACGCTGCCTGCCGGATTATGGCTCTCCAGCTTGACGACGATGGTGGCATTAAGTCCTGCGGTGACGCGGTTCAGGCGAACCAGCGGTGTACGACCAATCAACTCTGTGATGGTATTTGCGATGCCCATGTCTTCCCCTATTCTGCTGCGATGCACGATGTGGAATTCCGACAGAATTGCCGGAATTGTGCTCTGCGAATGTACTGCCGCATTATTTGGCAGTACCCGATAGCTATTCACTTCGGGTAGGGGTCAACAACAGTAGGCGAGGGAAGAAGAGATCATGCAATCATCAGCATGTTGCCGAATCCGCCAGTCGACGAACTCCGTCGACACAGCTCCGGCAAGCCTTGCAATTCGGGTCGAATTGGATCTACTGGTCATCTCTTGTGCCTATAGTAGGAGATCGACGATGAAATGTCCAGCCGTTGTCATGAACTCCATGCGCTGTATGCACAAGGTAGACTGCTCAAAACAGGACTACTTTTCGGGACGAATGCGTAGAAAAATAATGAGGGAAGTGTAAAGCTATGCTCAGGTGGTTTTCGGAGTTGGCATACGGAATCTGTCAGAGGGTTCATGCGTATTCATGTGGCCACATTTCTCGATGATTTTCGCCGCTTTGATTGCGAGACAGCCGTTGTCCGCTATCGCGGTGTTCGGCGCGTTGCAACCAGCTATGGAGAGATTGCTCGGCTTGCAGGGCGATTTGCCGCTAATTTAACTCAGCGTGGCGTTCGGCCTGGCGATCGCGTCCTGCTGTGGGCGGAGAACAGCGCTGAGTGGATTGCTGCATTTCATGGATGCGTCTTGCGCGGCGCGCTGGTGGTGCCACTCGATGCATACGGTACGTTGGATTTTGCCCAACGAGTCTGCATGGATGTGCGTCCGTCTTTAGTGGTGGGCGATGCGGCGTTGCTGCGCCAGTTGCCCATCGAATGGCCACGACTGTCGTTTGAGAATTGGACTGCGGAGTTGCCGGAGCAGGAGGCTGGCCCCCTTGCCGGAATCTCGTACGAGACTCCGTTGCAGATTCTATTTACCTCGGGAACCACGGGAAATCCTAAAGGAATCGTCCATACGCACGGCAATATTCTGGCCAGCGTTTCTCCGATTGAGGATGCAGCGCAACGCTATCTGCGCTATGAACGACTGGTTCATCCGCTGCGTTTTCTGCATACGCTGCCTCTCAGCCACGTCTTTGGGCAGATGATGGGGCTGTGGGTTCCGCCCATCTTTGGCGCAGAGGTTCACTTCGAGAACCGACTGGTTGCGCCTCGATTGATAGAGACCATCCACCGCGAGCGTATCTCGGTTCTAGCCGCTGTGCCGCGTGTTTTTTCTCTGCTGAAGACGCATCTTGAGATGGCTCGGCCTGAGTTGGCGCAGCGAATCTCTGTGGCGCAGGGATCTTCGGCTTGGGCGCGTTGGTGGCGTTTTCGCGACGTTCATGCGGAATTCGGAATCAAGTTCTGGGCGCTGATCTCTGGTGGCGGAGCACTGTCAGAGTCCGTGGAACAGTTTTGGAACGCGCTCGGATTTGTGCTTGTGCAGGGCTATGGAATGACGGAGACCACTGCGCTCATCACCTTGAATCATCCCTTTCATGTGGTCAAAGGAAGTATTGGCAAGGCGCTGCCCGGGCGCGAGGTAAAGCTCGCAGAAGACGGCGAGTTATTGGTGCGCGGCCCCATGATCGCCAACGCCACATGGAGCAACGGAGCCTTGCACTCGCGCGCGGACGAGTGGCTACGCACCGGCGATCTGGTGGAGACGAAGCCCAGTGGCGAGTTCAAATTAATTGGTCGCAAGAGCGAAGTGATTGTGACCGCCGCTGGTGTGAACCTGCATCCCGAAGACATCGAGGCAGTGATCGAACAGGAGCCCGGCGTACGAGCCTGCGCGGTCGTTGCAACAGAGACGGCTAGCGGCCCGGAGCCCTGTGCCGTACTCGCATTTCGCGGCACACGCGAGCAGGCGGAGGCAGCCATCCAGCGCGCCAACGGCAGACTTGCGGAGCAGCAACAGATCTCGCGATGGCAGCAATGGCCGGAGCCGGATCTGCCGCGTACCTCCACTGGCAAAATTCGGCGCAAGGCGGTTGCAGCGTGGTTGGCGGGGAGACAGGGCGCGGCCTCACCATCCAGCGCGGCTTCGCTGAGTGCAGGCTCTGACTGGCTACTTAATTGGGTCGCGCAGATCACCGGAGAAGCGCATGCAAGTGGCGCGGACGAACTACGCCTGAGCGAGGATCTGCACATCGACAGTCTGGGACGTGTGCAACTGGCCGCAGCCATTGAAGAACGTGCGGGGATCACCCTCGACGATAACGTCTTCGAGCAGATGAGAACTTTGGGGGATTTGCGTCGTTGGCTTGCCGCGTCTCCTACTGCCGAGTCGTACGCGCCGCCTGCGGTTGCGCAAGCAAGGGCTACCGAGTCTGTGCCGAACACGCAGCTTGAAGCGCCTCCGCAGGGTGCGTCTCTGCCTGCAACGGAGTCTGAATCGCGCCCAGCTTCGTCGAAGTATCTCTATCCGCGTTGGCCGTGGCTTCTGCCCATTCGATGGCCGCGCACGGCTTTTATCGAGATATTGCTGCGCCCGCTCGTCTGGCTGCTGGTCGATCCCCGCGTCGTTGCTCCGCAGCCTCTTCGCGCGGAGAAGCCAATGCTGATCGTCGCCAACCACGTGACCACGTATGATGTTCCGCTGCTGCAATTTGCGTTGCCCGCCGCGATCCGGCGTTCGATGACGGTCGCGATGTCTGGCGAGATGTTGGAGGATCTTCGCCACTTCCGCAATCCCGAGCGACGCACGGCGATTGCGAAATTCTATCCAATTGGCCCGCTGGCGTATGCGCTCATCACGGCGCTCTTCAACGTCTTTCCGCTGCCTCGGCAACGCGACTTTCAACGCAGCTTCGCCCACGCAGGCGAGGCTCTGGATCGAGGCCTTCATGTATTGGTTTTTCCCGAAGGAACGCGTTCGCAGGACGGCGCTCTGGCACAGTTTCGTCCTGGGATCGGGCTGCTGGTCAAAGAATCGGACGCGCCGGTTTTGCCTGTGGCAATTCAGGGGCTGGGCGAATTAAAAGTCGGTCGCCGTCGTTGGTTCCGCTCTGGAACCATCAGGATTTGCATCGGTAAGCCAATATACTTTGCTCCAGATGCGACAGAATCCGCCGTAACTGCAAGACTCCACGTCGAGATTGATCGCCTGCTCAGCGAGAAAGAGTGAACCGGTGCTGTGTGCTATGTTAATGACATGTTGCGTGGACTCAGCCAACGGATAACGGTCGCTCTCGCCCTCATGGGCGTGCTGCTGCTCTCGGTTGGAACTTGTGTGCTTCCGGTGCAGCAGGCGACGCATCGCTGCTGCCAGCACATGCACATGAGTATGCCGTGCGCTCCGACCAGCGCGAACTGCTGCGCGGCAAGCCCGCAGACTCCGTCCGCAATGGTGACTCCAGAGTTTGCCGGAATCGATGCTGCGATCATCGCGCAGGTCTTTGCGCCTGCGGGGCGGTGGTCTGCATCGCGCGCGGACGATGGAGTTGCAGCGCTTGCTACGCACTCTCCGCCACTCGGCATATTTAATTTAAGAATCTAAAACTTCATTCTTCGCCGTGGTCTTCCGTGGTGCGCGTTGCTGCGTCCTCGGACCATCTCCTCCTGTATTTAACGCGGAGTTGAAGAGTGAAGAATATCTATGTGTGCGCGCTGGCATTGCTGGCGCTGATGATCCCGTCGTCCGATGAATCCCGTGGACAGGGTGTAGCGACTACGCCTCTGAGTTCTATCTCGACCATTGCTCCAGCGGTCGCATCGCTCACGGTCGACCAAGCGGTCGAGGATGCTCTACACGGCAATCCAGAGATACGTGCGGCTGTGCGGCGTCTATCGCTGGTGCAGAGAAAGTCCACAACGGCGCGCAGTCTGGACGATCCCATGTTGATGGTGCGCGATTGGGATACGCCGATCACAAAGCCGTGGGATCTAAATCAGGCGCAACTGATGATCTCGCTGCAACAGACTTTTCCCAACAAGAAGAAGCGCGATTTACGTGGCAAGCTCTCCGAGGATGACGCGCAGATTGCCAGCGATGAGCTGGAGAGTCTTCGGCAGGAGGTTGCGGCGAGCGTACGCGAGACCTATGCCTCGCTGATGCGCAACGCGGACGAGATGCGTCTGCACAACCAGCAAGCCGCGGTGCTAAATCAGGCTCTCTCCGCAACGCTCGCCGAGTACACCACGGGCAAGGTTGCCCAGTCCGATGTGCTGCGCGCGCAGATGGCGTTGACGCGCTTGAGTGAGCATCTGATCGAGTTGGAAGAGGAGCGCGATGCGGCGCGAGCGCAGTTGAATACTCTGATGGGCCGCAGTCCGGATGAGGCAGTGGAGATTGAGGGAAGCTATCGCAGCGCCGAGGCTCTGCCGTCTATCGACGAGTTGAAGCGCATCGCTATCGAACATCGTCCAGAGTTGGCTGCGTTGCGCAAGCAGATTGCGCGAGCTGGCGATGAGGGGCAGTTGGCGCGTCTGGCGATGAAGCCCGATCTCACGCTCGCCGGCGGATACATGCTGATGCCGACTGGCTCCATGTCGCGCAACGCATACATGGCGGAGTTGACGATGAATCTTCCGTGGCTGAATCGCGCGCGTCACGATGAAGAAGCCAAACAGTCCGACGCTGCAACCGAGGTGGCGCAGTCCGAGCTTGATGCGCGAACGTCTACGGTCTTCCTGGAGATTCGTCAGGCGGAGATTGTGGTGCGTTCCGCGCAGCGACGGGTGAAGCTCTATCGCGACACGCTGCTGCCGCAGGCAGAGACGGCGTTCAAGGCGTCGACGACGGCGTATCAGAACAATCGCGGCGAGTTCACGAACCTGATCGACAGCCAGAATCTTCTACTCGATATTCGCACTGCAATGTACAAAGCGCTGGCAGACTCCGACTCTGGAAGCGCGCAACTGGAGCGGGCGATTGGCGCAGTTCTACCTGCAACTCATCCGACTAACCCGACAACGGACAAATCCAACTTCAACATCGAGAGGACAAGAAAATGACTGCCATGGAGAAAAAACTATTAGTAATGGGAGCTGGCGCAGGAGTTCTTGCCGCCGTACTGGTCGCTGCAATTCTGATTGTGAGCGAACGACACACCTACGCAGCGGAGAAGGCTCCAGCGGGTTCGATGGCGATGAAGCAACCCGCTGCCGTGGCGCAACCAATGGGCGATCAAGGTACGCAGCCGGGTACAACTTTGGAACTGACTTCGGCGGAGATTACGGCGGCGGGAGTTCAGGTCGCCGAGGTTCGTACGGCGGCGTTGAAGACGGACATTGATGCGTTTGGCCGTGTGGAACAGCCCGAAGCGCAGCTTGCCGCAGTGAGCGCGCGCATCGGCGGACGCGTCGATAAACTCTACGTGCAGTACACCGGCGAGAGCGTTCGGCGCGGTCAGGCGGTCGCTGACGTATATAGTCCCGAGGTTGCTACGGCAGTCGAAGATTATCGCTTGGCGCAAGAGAATCGCAAGCAACTGCGCGACTCCGACGATGCGAGCGTACGCACCCAGGCAGACGCATTGGTCAACGCAAGCCAGCGCAAATTGCAGCTTTGGGGCGTTAGTGAAAAACAGATTGCTGCGCCGACGACGAACGGCGTTCCGCACACAACGCTGTATGCCTCCGCGTCCGGCAGCGTGGTCGAGCGCAAGGTGACGCAGGGGCAGTACGTCAACGCGGGCGACACACTCTTCACCGTTGCCGACCTCAGTCAGGTGTGGATCAAAGCCGATGTCTACGAGGAGCAGTTGCCGCAGATTCATCGTGGGCAGGAGGTGTCGATCACCAGCGAAGCATTGCCCAATCGCACTCTGCACGGACACGTCGACTTCATCGAACCAGCAGCAAATCCGCAGACGCGCACCGTTCCCGTACATGTACACGTCGCCAATCCCGGCATGAAGTTGCTGCCCGGAATGTTTATCAACGCGACGTTCATCAGTCGTGCGACGAACGAGACGATCGTCGTTCCGCGCTCTGCGGTTCTTGATAGCGGAACGCGCAAGCTCGTCTACGTTGCGCATCCCAACGGAGTCTTCGAGGCGCGCGAAGTCGCTGTGGGTACGCCCTCCGACGATCTCTTTCCGGTTACAAGCGGACTGCAACGCGGCGACAAAGTTGTTCTCAGCGGAAACTTTCTCATCGACTCGCAGGCTCACCTGAGTTCCGGCATGTCGGGAATGTACGACGGGTCAAAAGAGTTCGCCGCAAATAATCCTCCCGCACCCGTAGGCACAGGAAGCGCTGTCAATGCTGGCGCGACAAAGATCGAACTTCACGCCGACAACAATCCGCTGAAGGCAGGCGTAGACAATGTCTTTCGTGCAAATTTGACGGGCGCGGATGGCAAGCCCATCGCCGATGCGCACGTCACGGTCACACTCGTTATGCCAGCCATGCCGGCGATGGGAATGCCGGAGATGAAGAGTTCATTTGAACTGGCGTGGTCGGCCAGTCAGAACGCATACATCGGCAAGGGGCAGCCGGGAATGTCGGGCTCGTGGAGCGTGACGGTCGAAGCGCGTAGGAATAACGCGGTCATTGCAACCTTACACACACACCTCAACGCAAGGTAGGAGCAACCAATGATTAACCGTGTAATCGAGTTCTCGCTAAAAAATCGCTGGCTGCTGCTGGGGCTATATGCCGTGCTGGCGGGCTGGGGTTACTGGGCGCTTCTGCGCACGCCCATCGACGCAATTCCTGACCTCAGTGAGAATCAGGTGATCGTCTTCACGGACTGGGCCGGACGAAGTCCACAAGAGGTCGAGGACCAGATCACCTACCCGCTCACGGTTAATCTGCAAGGTCTGCCGCATGTACGCACGGTGCGCTCGGAGTCGGCCTTCGGCTTTTCGATGGTCAACGTCATCTTCGAGGATTCGGTGGACATCTACTTCGCGCGCACCCGCGTTCTGGAACGACTCAACCTTGCCGGAAGCTTTCTGCCCGCAGGCGTTACTCCAATGATGGGGCCGGATGCAACCGGCGTGGGCCAGGTCTTCTGGTACACGGTGGAAGGTCCATACGACAGCGGCACACTGCACTCGCTTCAAGACTGGTTCATCAAGTATCAGCTCAACTCCGTGCCGGGAGTCGCCGAGGTCGCCAGCGTCGGAGGCTTCGTCAAGCAGTATCAGATTGATCTCGACCCCATTAAACTTCGCGCCTACAACATGGCGTTAAAGGACGTGGTGGGCGCGGTGGAGCGCAGTAATAACAACGTCGGCGCAAAGGTGATGGAGGTGGGAAGCACCGAAGAGATGGTGCGCGGCATTGGGTTGATCGGCGGGTTAAACGACATAGAACATATCTCGCTAGGCGCATATAACGGAACGCCGGTGACGGTCGGCAATGTTGCAAGCGTTCAACTGGGGCCAGAGTTCCGTCGCGGCGTGCTTGATAAAGATGGCAAGGAAGCAGTTGGCGGAGTCGTCGTCATTCGCTACGGAGCCAATGCGCGCGAGGTCATCGCGGCGATCAAGCAGAAGATTGACGAGATTCAGCCCGGCCTGCCTGCGGGTGTCAAGATCGTTCCCTTCTACGATCGCGGAGTTCTCATCGATCACGCCGTAGACACGCTGCGCCACGCGCTGATCGAAGAGATCATTCTCGTTACACTCGCACACGTTCTCTTTCTCTGGCACTTTCGCAGCATTCTGGTTGTAACGATTCCTCTGCCGCTAGCGGTTCTCGGAGCGTTTCTGTTTATGCATGGCGCGGGCATCTCGTCGAACATCATGTCGCTGGGCGGCATCGCCATCGCCATAGGAGTTCTGGTCGATGCAGGCATCGTTATGACGGAGAACGTTATTCGTCAGGCGGAACAGTACGAACACGAACACGGAAACTATCGCGAACACATTATGGAGATTACGCTGAACGCCGCGCGTCTTGTGGGCCGTCCCATCTCGTTCGCTATGGTCATCATCATTCTGGCCTTCGTGCCGGTCTTCGCGCTAACGGGGATGGAAGGCAAGATGTTTCATCCTCTGGCCTTCACCAAGACCTTCGCCATGCTCTGCTCCACCATCATGGCGATTACGCTGGTTCCGGTTCTCTGCACGTTTCTGATTCGCGGCAAACTGCATCGCGAAGAAGAGAATCCAGTCATGCGTGTGCTACGCAATCTCTATCGACCCACGCTGAGTTGGGCGCTGCGTCATCGCGCCATCACGCTCTCTGCCGCGCTGATCCTTTTTTGCGCTGCGTTGTATACGGCGACGACGATCGGCTCGGAGTTCATGCCTCCGCTCGATGAAGAGACAGCGTTGTTCATGCCCATCACCGATCCGCGCATCTCGCTGACCAAGGCGACGGAGATACTGCGCCAGCAGGATGCAATTATCTCCGCCGATCCGCAGGTCGCCATGGTCGTTGGCAAGGTGGGCCGCGCCGATACCTCGACCGATCCCGCGCCCGTTAACATGAGCGAGACGACCATCACCTTCAAGCCGAAAGATCAGTGGCCAAAGGGTCTGACGAAGGACGCAATCCTTGCGCGCCTTGACGACGAGCTACAGATTCCCGGCGTGACGAACATCTGGACGCAGCCGATTCGCAATCGCATCGACATGCTCTCCACCGGCATTCGCACGCAGATCGGCATCAAGGTCTTTGGCCCCGACCTGCTCGTAATCGAGCAGAAGTCTGCGGAGATCAAAGAGGTCGTGCAGCAGATTCCCGGCGCGGTCGATCTCTATGCCGAACGCACAACAGGCGCGCCGTATCTGGAGATGACGGTGGATCGCGCGGCGGCGGATCGCTATGGACTGAACGTCGCGGATATTGAGGACACCATCGAAACCGCGATTGGCGGCAAGAATCTGACTACAACGATTGAAGGTCGTCAACGCTTTCCTGTGCGCGTTCGTTATGCGCGTGACTTCCTCGATAATCCACAACAGCTCAATGATGTGCTCGTCACTGGTAGCAATGGTGCGCAGGTTCCGCTCAGCGAAGTGGTGCATACAAGCACGACGATGGGCCCATCTATGATTAGCAGCGAAAATGGCCTGCTGCGCGGGGCGGTTCTGTTGAATGTTCGTGGTCGCGACGTCGGCGGCTTTGTCGATCAGGCCAAGCTCGCCGTCGCTCAGCAGGTCAAGATGCCTCCCGGTTATTTTGTCGAGTGGAGCGGCCAGTACGAAAACCAGATCAGCGCGCGCAAGCGACTGGAACTGGTAATCCCCATCGTATTGCTCGTCATATTTGTTCTGCTGTATCGCACCTATGGCTCGGTGAAGGAGGCCGCGCACGTTCTGCTAGCCGTTCCCTTCGCGCTCACGGGAGGAGTTTTTCTGGTCAAACTGCTCGGTCTGAACTTCTCTGTTGCGGTCTGGGTCGGCTTCATCGCGCTCTTCGGAACGGCCGTGCAGACCGGCGTGGTGATGGTGATCTATCTCGAAGAGGCGGTCGCTCGGCGCACCGCTCTCGACGGGACGCTCACTATCGCCGGGCTGCACTCCGCCGTTATGGAAGGCGCGCTGCTGCGTCTTCGCCCCAAGGTGATGACGGTCGCAACCGTCGTTGCAGGACTTCTGCCGCTGCTCTGGTCCACGCGCACCGGAGCGGAGTTCATGCGTCCGCTCGCCGCGCCTGTACTGGGCGGAATGCTCAGCTCGCTGGTGCATGTCCTGATCGTGACTCCGGTGATCTTCATCTGGCTGCGCGAGCGCGAACTGCGAAAGGCTCAACCCGAATGAAAACGTAGTCCATTTCTCGTAACAGGGAATGTAGGTCTTCCATTTCAATAGAAGATGATTCTGGCCAGTCCTTCGAACTTTGTTGCTGACGAGCGGGGTAGAAGCCAGAACTCGTGCTGAAGGGCCTCCGCTGCTATCGGCTTCCGGTCTTCACAACAAAAAGCAGCGCAACGAAAATCCGGCAACCCACACTTGCGCGGACGGCCTCTCATGCCATTTAAACCGAAAAGGACTCAGACAGGCCATGTTTCTTTTCTGCGTTGTAATCAATCAGCGTAGAGAGGACGTCGTACGTTGTGGCAGAAGAGCCGCGCTAGAACAACTGTGTGCGTGAGGCTCTGCTTTTGTTATGCGCTAAATTACGCTAGAGAATTTTCACGGTTACTGTAATGCAAGATGATGTTGTCATTCTGAGCGAAGCGAAGAATCACCGCATTTTGCTCGCAGAGCAATACATTACACATCGCTGAAAATGCTCTAATTCAATATTTCACGAATATTTACTCTGGAGTATTCGACATCATGCGATCTCGGCGCTTCCTTTTTTGCCTGCTCCTCGTCCTGCTCTCGGCGCTTGCCGCGCCAACTCTGGCGCAGACCTCCGTCTCGATCCACGACATCATGGTTGTCTCTCCCGGCACCTCCAGCAACACAAAATATTATCTGCCGGATTCTTTGTATCTCTACTCGCACTACGGTTCGACCGTCTCAGTCTCTGGCATCGTCGTCGGTGTAATGAGCGGCGGCGACTTTCCCGGCACGGTCTATATCTCCGAGCCATCGTCCTCCTGGGACTCGCTGATAGCGACCGCCGAAGGTATGCCTGTCTTCGGCGTGGCCAGTGTGAACTCCGCTTGCGCCGTGGTTGGCGCTACCATCACCGTGGTCGGCGAGGTCGTCGAATCCAACACGGTTGTCTCGTCGGACATCACCGCCGCCGACACGCCTGGCACTGGCGTTCTGCCTACCTCCTGCACGGTCACTTCGACCAGCGGAACGATGACGCAGTCGATCTCTCCCGGCTCCACGCTGAACAGCTTCGGCGGAGCGCTGGAGTATACCGGCATGACCATGTCGGCGACCTTCTACGCCGTATCGCCCACCTCCGGCACGCTTGCCGAATCGACCGAGACCCAGACATCGACCGGCCAGTTCTGGGCCACGCTCGCCTCCAACTCTTCCACCAACAACCATCTCTTCCGCTCCGCTGGTATCGCCGGGGATGAGTACACTTCATCGACCGCGCCATCGACTGTCGCGACCTGGGCGGGCAATCCGCAGCGCGTTCTGATCGACACCACGACCTTCGGCGGATCGCCGGTCAACATCACCGTCGGGCAGACGATTACCTGTACGACGGGCAGTGGCATCGCCAAGGGTGCGACCGCCGGCATTGGCTTGATCGACTACGTCCTCGGCTATGCGCGTCTGCTCATCTTTTCCACCAGCGTATGCACGGTTGGCGGCACAGTCGCTACGACGACCTCCGCCACGGCGGACTCGACCCACTTCCACGTTGGAACGTTGGATCTGAATCGTTTCTATAGCACCACGGGAGCAACCACCGGGTCGGTCGCCGTCACTGCGGCTGCCTACGCCACGCGACTTGCCAAGGCCGCCAGCGCCATCGTCAACTCGCTGGGCGAGCCGGACATCCTCTCTCTGCAAGAGGTGCAGGACTTGCCCACGCTGACCGATCTGGCGAACTCGGTCAACTCGCTGGCAACCGACAGCCCAGCCTACGTTCCCTCCCTGACGCAGGGCAACGACGCCAACAGTCTTAATCTCGGCTTTCTGGTTAAGTCCAAAACAGTGGTGACGGACAGCGTCACGCAGATGGAGGCCAGCAACACTTATACGACGGCCTCTGGGGGCTCGGCGACGCTGTGGGAGCGCCCGCCGCTGGTCTTGCAGGCAGAGTTCAAGCGCAGCATCGGCTCAAGCTATCCGGTTACTGTCCTCGACGTGCATCTGATCCCGCGCGACAACATCGGCGATGCCACGCTCGGCCCCGACATTCGCGCTCATCGCGCCGCGCAAGCATCCGCGCTCAGCGCACTGGTGCAGAGCTATCAGACGGCTGGAGACAACGTCGTTGTCGCGGGAAACCTGAACGCCTTCGAGTTCAGCGACGGATATGTGGACGTCACCGGCATTATCAACGGCTCGCCCGCAGCGGCAAAGGCTGTCACGCTCTATCAGGTCAGCAGCACGACCGCCGCGCTCACTGACTTCAATACGCAGGTGGCTGCCACCTCGCGCTACAACTACATCGAGCGCGGCGACGCAGTGACCTACGAACACATTCTGGCCAGCGCAACGGTGTCCAACAATTCGACGGCCAGCGCCTCTCTTGCCAGCTACGTCTCGGCAGTTACCCAGCCGCACTTCTCCGCAGACTTTGCCGCGATCAACGCCAATACTTCGACGACCGCCGCCGGACTGACTCCGCACGATGGCTTCGTCGTCTCCTTCCTCATCCCGCCGTCTCCCACCACCGCTTCCACCTCGCCCACGACGCTCAACTTCGGCAATATCGAGTTGAACACCGCCTCCGCTGCACAGACGGTCACCGTCACCAATACCACCACCTTCACCTCGACGGTCAACGTCACCAACATTGCGATCAGCGGAACCAATGCAGCGGACTTCAGCCAGACCAGCTCCTGTCTCGTGCTCTCCGAGGGATCAACCTGCACGGTGTCGATAACCTTTACTCCATCCGCACTGGGCGCGCGCACGGCAACCCTGACCGTTACCAGCGACTCGACCTCCGACCCGACCCTGCCCGTTGCGCTGACCGGAACCGGCCTCAATACTACCGCGACTCTAACCCCAATCACGGCGACCTTCGCATCGACCGACGTTGGCGCAACCTCCGCCGCGCAGATCTTCACCTTCACCAACACCAGCGCGGCAACTGCTGAGACGGTCGGCACACCCACCGTAACTGGCAACTACGTCATCACCGCCAACACCTGCGTCAGCGCATCAATCGCAGCCGCTGGCGCCTGCACCATCAGCGTAACCTTCAATCCCACAGCGCCCGGCACGTTGACAGGAACTCTGACCGTACCCAACTCCTCGACCGGCAATGCCACGCTCACGGCGACGCTCGCCGGCACAGGACTTGATACCACCGCGATGCTGACGCCAACCACGGCGAGCTTCGGTTCGATCTACTCAGGCGGCGGCACATCTGCGGCGACAACCTTCACCGTTACCAACACCTCCACCGTTGCTATCTCGATCAACTCGGTCAAGACCTCCAGCAACTTCACCAACACGACGACCTGCTCCGGCACGTTGGCGGCGGGAGCCACCTGCACCGTCTCTGTTGTCTTCGCGCCCACCGCCGCAGGTTCGCTGAGCGGATCGCTTACGGTCGTCAACACCACCACCGGCGACGGAACATTGACGGCGACGCTGACCGGCACGGGACTGCCCACCACCGCAACGCTTACGCCCGCCAGCGCCGCCTTCGGCAACATTATTCTCGGCCTCACCTCCACAGTGCAGAGGTTCATCTGGACCAACACCTCTTTGATTCCCTTGACTGTCATCTCGGCGGTGGGTAGCGGCGATTTCATCGTCAGTTCAAACGGCTGCGGCGTGGTGGCGGCGGGAGGCTTCTGCCTCATCGGCGTACAGTTCGCCCCAACCGCACTCGGCGCACGAACGGGAACGCTGACCGTCACCTCCACAGCCTCGGCCAACGTCACGCTGACCTCCGCGCTGAGCGGACGCGGTGTGGCCGACGTCGAATCCTCCGCCAGTTCGCTCGCCTTCGGTAACGTGGACATCGGTTCCAGCTCGGCGGCGCAGACGCTCACCGTTACCAACTACACCAATGCCAGCATCGCCCTCACCTCGATCGCAATCTCCGGCGACTTCGCCGAGATGACGACCTGCGGCTCCAGCCTTGCCGGTCAGTCGAGCTGCACCGTCTCCATCATCTTCACACCCACCGCCACGGGCACCCGCGCGGGAACCCTGACGATCAACACGAACGACACAAAGTATCCCATCATCAACGTCGCACTCACCGGCAATGGAGTCGATTTCGCCATCGTTATTGCGCCCACCTCGGGCAGCGTCATTGCTGGCTTCGGCGTCACTCCGTCGATCACGCTGACGCCGATCGGCGGCTTCAACTCCAGCGTAACCGTGACCTGTAGTACAACCGCGACGGCATCGCTCTGCACTCCGGCGCAGACCACCGTACAACTCACCAGCGCCACCAGCTTTGACATGCCGATTACCACGACCGCCGAGTACGCCGTCATTGGCTATGGCGGCGTCGGAGGATCGGGACGCAGGCAGATTGGCTTGAGCGTTCTGGTGGCTCTCTCGGGCCTGCTGCTACTGGGCGCGCGCCGTCGCCTGCGCAGAAGTCTTGCAAGACTGCTCATGCTGCTTCTGCTTGCAGTGTCGGTCTCGCTGGGCCTAGGCGGATGTTCCAGCAAATTTCCCGACAGCAACGCTCCGTACACCGCTCCCGGCTCCTACACCTATACCGTTAGCGTTACCGATGGAGTTCTAACTCGTACCGCTACTTATACCCTTAGCGTCGCCGCCAAGTAGCGTCGTCGCCAAGTAGCGTTCATAAGAAAGAGGACAATGAATCGTTCCCTACAAACACGAGCCGCGCGCACACTCGGCAGAGACCTTCGCCAGCCAACTCCGCTCCGTCGATCCTCATGGAGCGTTGCCCTCGCCTTTGCTTGCATAATATTGACAGGCTCGACGGCGGCTCATGCACAGAGCCTTCCCACGGCAACGCGCGCCGGTGATCTACAGTTCGGCGCGGGCTTCGCTCAGGGCAGTTCGGACTACAACCAGAACCTGAGCTACAACCGGATGAATCTGAAAGGAGCGGCACTATACGCCGCCTTCGATTTCAATAGTCACTTTGGCTTTGAGGCCGACTTCCATCAGACTCGCCCCTCCGAAGACTCGACTGCCTACCAGCGCATCTATGAGATTGGCCCTCGCCTGCACTGGAACTACGGAAGATTTATTCCCTACGGAAAGTTCTTGGTTGGACGCGGAGTTTTCAATTACCCGGGAAACATTGCCAACCTGGCCTATAACACCACCTCATACGGCGGCGGGGTTGACTACAATCTCACCAGCCGCATTAACCTTCGCGGGGACTACGAGTATCAAAACTGGATGGGATTCCCGCTCGGAACGCTGCATCCGGGAGTCGCAACCATCGGGATCGCCTACCACTTCCGCCAGTCGCGACTGAACGAATCCTCGAAGCGCTGAACCTGGAACTTTTTTCGAATTACGGTAGACCATAACGAATGGTCATTCTGAGCGTAGCGAAGAATCCCCGCATTTTGCTCGCATGCGACGGTCTACGCCATTACAGAAAATGCTCTTGCACGAACAACATCGATCGCATATTGCTTGAAAAAATCGAACAGTGTAATCCAATATTTGATCGACCACGACTCATTTACAGAACACCAAACTATAAGCTATAGGGTCCGCTAGTTGTGTAGTCTGTTGTTTTAATTTCTCGATTTCAACCTTCGCTTCAAGGAGTAGCCCATGCAGATAAGCGCAACACCCTCGATTCGGGGCGGAAGCATCGCTCTTGTGGCCGCACTGCTCACATCCTTGCTAACGGTTGCTGGATGCAGTTCCGCAGGAACCACCGCAGCCAGCCTCTCCACCAACAGCACCACCACAAACATTACCTCGGCCAAGACGGCGGTTCCTGTCTCCATCACCGATGCGCCGGGAAGTCAGATTGTTGCTACTAGCCTGACGTTGAACTCGATCGTACTGACCGACTCCAACGGCCTGACTGCAAGTATTCTTAGCGCGCCGATTCCTTTTGAGGCAACGCATCTGGATGCGGTGCAGGAGCCGCTCTTCACTCCGGCTGTCCCGGAGGACACCTACACCAGCGTGGCTCTGACCTATTCCAACGCTGAGGTCACCTACATCGACCCCAGCACGAAGAAGCTGGTGCAGACCACCGGAACGCTGGCCAACACCTCGCAGACGATTACCTTCAGCTCGCCAATTACGATCAACAACACGACGACCTCGTTGCTGATCGACTATCTTGTGGCAAACTCGGTCACGATCTCCGGCTCGACGGTGACCGTGACTCCAACCTTCAACGTAGCTGCTGTGGCGATTCCTGCACAGCCGACCAATGGCACGAATGGACTGCAGTGCGGCATTGTGGGCGAGGTTACGGCGCTGGGAACCAATAGCTTCACGCTGACCAACGCCTCGGGAACGGCTCTGGTCGTCGACGTCAACGCAAGTACGCAGTATCAGGGATTGAGCGGCTTCTCCGCCCTTGCGCTGGACGAGATGGTTGAGGTCGATACCGTTACGCAGAGCAGTGGTACGCTGCTGGCCGCTCGCGTGGCCGTGCAGTCTAAGCCGAGCGGCGCTCCAACTCCGGCGGAGCTGCTGATCGGGCCGATAACGACGACGACAGGATCGCCCGTCACCTCGTTCACCCAGGTCGTGCGGCAGAACATCGGCGGAGCCTCTGCGTCCGCGACGACGACCAACACGATTACCATCGACAGCGCAACAACCTTCCTGCTGCCGCCTCGCTTCGGTAATGTGACCGGAGCAGCGCAGCCATTAACGTCAACCTTCTCTGCCTCCACGCTCTTTGCCGGACAGGTGGTTAGCGTGGCAACCAGTGGAGTAACCAACAATGCAGCCACTGCGCTCAGTGTTGCGCTCAGCCCGCAGACGGTGGATGGAACCATCGCCAGCGTCGTTGTCGCAGCCAATACGAATGCATACACTGCATATACTCTGACGCTCACCTCGGGAAGCTGGCTGGCAACGCTGACTGGCCAGACGACGGTGACCGTCTACGCCAACGGCAACGTGCAGTCGATCAACGGCAGTGCGTTCACCGTGGGAAGCACGGCTCGTTTCAACGGCTTCCTCTTCAACAACAACGGGGCGTTAGTCCTGCTGGCCGACGTACAGGCTGGACCTCCCGGAACCCCCATCGTCGGCCATCCGTAGGTACTTCGTACCGTTCTGGACGCTTCGTGTTGAAGCGCCAGAACGGTTATGAGTGGGGGCGTTGTCGATACGGCAACGCCCCACAGTTACAGATTGCAGGAAATAGATCCATGACCGCTATTGCCACAGACATCTTTGATTTCGACGCAAAGCCGATCGGGGCGATAGAATCAGGCTCGACAGAGAGGTCGCGGCCTATTAGCGAAATGGATGACATCGACGAACTGGTGAAGACGCACCGGGCACGGCTTCTTCGCTTCGTCCTGTACTCGACCGGCGATGCGGATCTGGCCGAGACGGTCGCGCAGGAGACCTTGCTCAAGGCCTACAACAGCCGCGCCAGTTTTCGTGGCGAGAGCAGCGTCAAGACCTGGCTCACCGGGATTGCGATCAACACCATTCGCGATCACCTGAGGAGCAATCGCTACCGTTTTTGGAGGCAGGTTCGGTCCACCGCAATCGACGTGCAGGAGATGTCCTCCTTCATCGCGGCAGATGGGTTGAATCCAGAGGGCCTGTTGCTGGCCCGCGAGCAGTTAAAGCATATCGCGCGGGCGTTGGAAAAGCTTTCGCGCAACCAGAAGACCGTCTTCCTGATGAAGTTCTCCGAGGAGATGACGGTCGCCGAGATCAGCGAGGTTCTAGCCATGCCGGTCAAGACCGTCCGAACACATCTTCACCGCGCGCTCAAATCCGTGCGCAGCCAACTGGGAGAGAGATCATGAACCCTCAATCGTCCGTTCATCTATCGCAAGAGTCTTTGAACGATCTGCTGATTGGTCTCGGCTCCTCCGCATCACAGGCTCATCTGGAACAGTGCGCGAGCTGCCGTGAGCAGGTGGAGAGCTTTCGCTGCGGGATCGACGCGTTCAACAGCGCCTCGCTTGCATGGAGTGAGAGTCGGTCGGCGAAGAGCCTTCCGCGCCGGTCGTCGACGCGTCATGCGGCCTTCGCTCCTCTCGCCTGGACGCTGGCTACGGCGACTCTGTTGCTGATCGGCATACCGACCTGGAAACACGAGCATCGCGCGCCGCAGAGCCTTGTTGCCGCGCAGAGAGTTGCGCCGCAGAGCGCGGCGGCTGAAGTCTCCGAGACAGAGATCGCCGAGGACAATGATCTTCTCCGCGCCGTTGACGCAGCCCTGCGCACCGACCAGTCATCGCCTCTGAGAAATCAACGACCGAGGGAATCGCACCCCCATCGGAAGGTAAGATTAGAATCGAGGAGCTTATGAAGCTGCGAGTTCAACCCGTGATTCCTCTTGCTGCAATCCTGTTTGTAGCAAGCAGCCTAGCTGCGGCCTCTGCGCAGAGCGGTGGTCCACGTCCGGGAGCGATTGGGCCTCCGCCGGGAAGAGTGAGCGGCACAACTGGCGGACCGGGTTCAGTTGGTGGACCAGGCACATCTGCTGGATCAGGAGCGCCGGGCGTCCATCCTCCACCCCCAGCCGGATCGGGTTCCCCTGGAGCCAACGGACCGGCCAGCGGCGGTGTTCAGTTCGGTCCCGTCGGTCGCTGGTGGGACGATAAATCCGTCGTGCAGGCGGTTGGCCTCAGCAAGGATCAGCAGAAGAAGATGGACACGATCTTCAGCGCCAACAAACCCGCTATTCTGGACAGCTATAAGACGTTTCTTCGCGAACAGTCCAGGCTGGAGGCTCTCAACAAAGATTCCAAGGCAACCAAGGAGCAGATCGCGGGAGCGCACGATGCCGTAGAGAAGGCACGAGCCACCCTGCAAAAGACGACTGCGCAGATGCTTGAGCAGATTCGCCAGCAGATGGCCGCAGACCAGATTACGCGCCTACAGAATCTGCGCTAGAGTATTTTAGAAATTGCTATAAACCAAAAATATTCGTCATTCCGTAGAATCTTTTGTTTGCCATTTCGATGCATCTTTTGTTTGTCATTCCGTAGCGAAGCGGAGGAATCTGCTTTTTCTCGTCGCGGTACGGTCTACACCGTTACCTAAAATGCGCTAGAACTCCGCATGTTTACTCTCCTAATCCGGCGGCTTCGCGGAGCGCCCGGTCGATCATGGAGAGTTTTCTGCCGCGCGGAGTACCGCGCAGCGCATAGGTGAATCCCACCGACACCGTGTCCAGATGATGGCGCAGGCTGCGGTTGTAGTAGCCCGATAGCGTCACATGGTCGCTGAGCGGAATCCCCGCAATGGTGGTAAATCCATTGTCTTCGATCAGGCTATTGCTGACGGATGGAGGAGTTTGTTGTCCAGGCGGCTGCGGGCTTCCTTGGGTTGACACCCGCTGATGGCCCATCGGAAGCTGTTCATACGCCATGGACTGGATGGAGTTGCGACCCGGCAACCACACAACTACTCCAGCCTGAAAGTGTGCCGACTCGCCCAGTGAGTTATAGTTCTGGGTTCCAAGATTGTTGACAAAGCTGGACGAATCGCCGCTTCCAATATCCAGCAGCAGCCCGGTCTTCCCGAAGTCGTGTTCCATCCGGTCGCTGAAGTCGAAGGTGAACTTTCCGGCGCCGAGTCCAACTGCACTATCTCCGGTCGGAAAGGTGAAGGATGCAGTGGTAGTGCTTCGCAACGCGCGCGGATGAAAGTCTGCATGCAGCCCGATCTGGAAATCTCCCGCTGCGCCGTTATCCGTCACCAGAGGAATCTTTGCTATCGTCGCAGGATTAGGATTTTGCACCAGTCGATAGGGATAGATCGACAGGCTTGCATCGGCCATGTAGTGCTGCGAAAAGCTGTAGCTGACGGCGGGGGTAATGATGCCATACCAACCGATCGAAGAATCATGAACGGCATAGGACGAGAGCTGCGCATCCCCCTTGCGTAAAAACGTTCCCGAAGAGGCTTGCGGTTTCTGCGCCAAATCCTTCCGATTCTGTTGCAACAAATTCGCAGCAGGCTCTGCTTCTTGCGCCTGCGCACAGAGGCAGACACCCAGAAGAAACAGGTAGATCAGACGATAGGGAGAGAGAAGCAAACTTCTTGACCTCGGTTCACCGCTATGCCGATAGTATCAGGCGCAGCGCCGATTTGATTCGCAATCTGAATCCGGAGGAGCAATACGGAAACTGCTTCCTCTTGTCCAGATCTCCATGCCAGGTCGGTCGAACAGATGAGCGCGGCGTGTATGTCATTCCGCAGCATCTTTTATTTGTCATTCCGCAGCGAAGCGGAGGAATCTGCTTTTTCTCGGCGCTGCACGGTCTACACCTTTACCTGAATTGCTCTAAGTCAAAGGGTGTCGAATATCCCATAAAGTTGACTTGTCTAGACCCCATATCTTGAAGCTGCTCAACTGATTTAACGAGCGACATATCAACGATGCATCATAGGATTGCATAGTTTTTTTGACTCTTACTCTGTTGGTAAACATTGACGCAGTTAGATTCACGGCTCCCGGAATTTTAGGCCAAATCTTTACTGCAATCAGCTTGAAGACACTTGCAGATTGCACCTCTATGTCGAAAATCCCGCACACCACAAGACTGTAGCCTTATGGTGTGCGGGATTCAAGTTTATGCAAACATCACATCTGCTTCCGGTGTGCGGTTAGCTGCATCCGCTGGTTCCGCCGCAGCTCATGCAGCGATAGCAGGAGCCGGAGCGTGTCATGATGGCTCCGCAGGTGGCGCAGCTTGGCGCGTCGCCCATGTCGTACATGCTCTTCATTGCGTCCGAGGCGTGGTAGAGACCGCGATCCTCAGCCTGATACGACGCAGTCGATTCCGCCGCGTTGTGGGAGGCCGACGACTCAGCGGTAGGCTCGGGAGCAATGCCGTGTTGCGGCGGAGTCCGTTCCTCCCGCTCGTGGATGTGACCTTCCTCTGTTCCGCCGTTGTTGAAGAGATCCTGATCGGAGAGGGCTGGCGTTGCGGCTTGCTGCTGCGCGTCTGCGCTGCTCGCCGCAAGGCTCACCGTGTTGTTGGGAGCGTCAACCGTGCCGCCGACCGGAATCGTCGTTGCGGCTCCCATCCCGGTGAAGAGATCGAGCTGGTGGCCCGACAGGAATCGCATCTGGATCCAGCGGAAGATGTAGTCCATGATCGACTTGGCGTAGCCAATCTCGGGATTGCCCGTCCAGCCCGAAGGCTCGAATCGCGTATGCGCAAACTTGTCGCATAGTACGCGCAACGGAACGCCGTGCTGGAGCGAGATGGAGATCGCCGTGGCGAACGAATCCATCAGCCCGGAGACCGTCGAACCCTCCTTGGCCATGCGGATGAAGATCTCTCCCGGCGAGCCATTGGGATACAGCCCCACCGTGATGTAGCCCTCGTGGCCGCCGATGCCAAACTTGTGGGTCACGCTGGCGCGTTCGGCAGGCAGGCGATGGCGCACCGCACGCGGCGGAGCCTGTGCGTCGGCGGAGTCGGAGTTCTGATGCGATGCGGTCAAGATCTGTGTCAACTCGGCATGCAGCGCGGCGTTCGTAGCCTCCAGCGTGGCCAGCTTGGCTGCAGCCAGAGTCTTCTGCTCCTCCGCACTTCCACCGGCGATGGCGCGCGTGCTCTTGGTCTCGTCGGTCTGCGCCGTCACGTTCAGCGGCTGGGTTCCCTTCGAGTTGTCGCGATAGATTGCCACAGCCTTGATTCCCTGACGCCAGGCCTCCATGTAAGCCTCGGCGACGTCGTCCACCGAGCAGTCCTGCGGCAGGTTCACCGTCTTCGAGATCGCTCCCGACAGGAAGGGCTGTGCCGCAGCCATCATCTTGATGTGCCCCATGTAGTGAATCGAACGCGTGCCCTTGGCCGGCTTGAAGCTGCAATCGAAGACGGCGAGGTGTTCTTCCTTGATTCCAGGTGCGCCCTCAATCGTTCCCGTCGCGTCGATGTAGCTGACGATGGCGTTAATCTCATCTTCGCTGTAGCCCAGTTTGATCAGCGCCGAAGGAACGGTCGAATTGACGATCTTGATCATTCCTCCGCCGACCAGCTTCTTGTACTTCACCAGCGCGAGATCCGGCTCAACGCCCGTCGTGTCGCAGTCCATCATGAAGCCGATCGTTCCGGTCGGAGCCAGCACAGTGACCTGCGAGTTGCGGAAGCCGAACTTCTCTCCATGTGCCAGCGCGCCGTCCCACGCATCGCGCGATGCGGCGATGAGCTGGTCGAGCTGCGGAACATGGAAGGGCTCAGCCACGGTGCGCGGGCTGGTGATCGTTGGCTTGCCGATGTTGTTCACCTCGGCGCGATGCATCCGAATCACATCCAGAAACGGCTCGCGATTGACGTAGAAACCGGGGCAAGCTCCGCCGGGAACACCGTTCTGTTGGGTTAGCGGCGTGGCCGCGCCAAGCGGTGCGCAGCTCTCCGCAATGCGCGCCGACTGCCAGTACGCATCGCCGCAGAGAATTGCGGTCAGCGTTCCCGCAAAGTCGCGTCCCGCGTCGGAATCATACGGCAGGCCGAAGGACATCAGCAGCGCGCCCAGATTGGCATAGCCCAGCCCAAGCGGGCGATAGTCGTGCGAGTTCTTGGCAATCTGCTCGGTCGGGTAGCCCGCTGCATCCACGATAATCTCCATCGCGGTAGCCATAATCGCAATCGCATGGCGATAGCCCGCAATATCGAACTGTCCGCCCGGGGTCACGAACTTCAACAGATTGAAGCTGGCCAGATTGCATGCCGAGTCGTCCAGAAACATGTACTCGCTGCAAGGATTCGAGGCATTGATGCGCGCCGTATTCTTGCTGGTGTGCCAGCGATTGATCGTGGTGTCGTACTGCATTCCCGGATCGCCGCACTGCCATGTCGCCTCGGCAATCTTGTGCATCAGGTCGCGCGCGCGGTACTCCTTCACCGGAAGATGCCCCTTCACCGTGTATGTGGTGAACGTCCCGTCCTTCTCGACGGCCTGCATGAACTCGTCGGTCACGCGAACGCTGTTGTTGGCGTTCTGGAAGAAGATCGAGCTGTAGGCCTCGGAGTCCGGCCCCGACCCATCGTAGCCCGCCTGCACCAAGTGCCAAGCCTTGGTCTCTTCCTTCACCTTGCACTCGACAAAGTCTTCAATGTCCGGGTGGTCGATGTTGAGGATCACCATCTTGGCCGCGCGGCGCGTCTTGCCACCGCTCTTGATGACGCCAGCAAACGCATCGAAGCCGCGCATGAACGAGAGCGGGCCAGAGGCCGTGCCGCCGCCGCTCAGCGTCTCCATCGAGCCGCGAATCGAGCTGAGGTTCGATCCCGCTCCCGATCCCCACTTGAACAGCATTCCCTCGGTCTTGGCCAGCGTCAGAATCGAGTCCAGCGAGTCATTCACCGAGTTGATGAAGCAGGCTGAGCACTGCGGCTTGGTGTATCCCGTCACCGAGAACTCAATCTTCCCGGTCGCCGTATTCCAGTGCCAGTTCTGCGCGTCCGAGTTCGGCTCCAGCCGGTCGCATCCCACGTTGAACCAGACCGGAGAGTTGAACGCAACCTTCTGGTTCAGCAGCAGGTGTACCAACTCGGTGAAGAAGATCTCCGCATCCTCCGCCGTGGCGAAGTAACCGTCGCGCATTCCCCAGTCGCGAACCGACTCGGCCACACGCGTCACCAGTGCGCGCACGCCGCTCTCGCGCTGCGGAGTTCCAACCTGTCCGTGCAGGTACTTCGACGCAACGATGTTGGTCGCCGTCATCGACCAGTCAGCCGGAGCCTCAACGTCCTTCTGCTCGAAGATCGCCCGCCCCTTGTAGTCCTGAATCAGCGCATCGCGCAGCTCCCAGGTCATCTCGTCAAACGGCGAGACTCCGGGCTGCGTAAAGTGGCGCGTAAAGCTAAGCCCGGTCGAGCGGCCTGCGTTGGAACGCGCGGCGTCGGAGCTGGCTTTGGGCGTGGTTTCGAGCGAAGAGAGGTCATTCGCGGAGGGTTTCGTGTTGCTCTGCATCTGGGTAGGGGACATCGGGTAAATCTCCTTCTTCAATCTGGTCGGTCTTGCGTGTTCTGGGGTTTCGAGTCCTGCAATGGAGCCTGTCGCTCTGCTTCGGTGCCGGTATCGGTTGCTCTGTTCTGCTGCTGAATACTGTTCTAAAAACTTCGTTCAATCTGGAATTAGGGAACGTCGCATCCTGACTCGTCATTCTGGCCGAGTCGCCATTGATCTGGCGGGGGTGCTCTTAGCTTTCCGTGATGACTCTTGGGTTACTTTCGATTACAGAGTTTCTGTGTCGCACTCGTGAAAGTACCGCTCCCAGTGGGGTGTGTCAAGTATAAAGCACAAGATGTTGTGTTACTCACGCGAATACCCCTGTTTTGGACGCGTTATCCGCAGTCGGTTGAAAAAACCTCTGGATTTCGTTGTGGATTTCCCGGAAAACACGCCATTCACGCGGCTTTCACAGGACAGCCAGACCCCATCCTACCGTCTACGAAGAAACACTCCCAAGCCAGATCGCTTACACAACGCTCATCTTTGGCCCTGATCGACGAAGATCTCGCCTTCATCGACATCTATTGAGAGTAGGCTGCAATCCGTCCCGCCGCAAGTGCTCGGGGAAGGTAGAATTGTTCTGATCCGATGCCGTTGCTTCTGAGCCTTTGCCGTTGCTTCTGAGCTTTTGCCTTTGCCGTTGCTTCTGAGATAGGTCCGGGCTTTAGCCCGGACACCAAATCCATCCTAAAAGATCGGGGCTTTAGCCCCCGGGATATGCCTTCAACAATGCGTTTGCATCCCCAAACCTACGCCTTCACCGCTGTCTCGCATGAACGTCGGCGTATCTTCCAACGCACGGCCAACGCCGAACTCTTGATCGCGACGCTCTTTCGTTATCGGGATCAATCTCGATTCCTGTTGCATGGATTTGTGGTCATGCCGGATCACGTCCACGTCCTGCTCACGCCGGATGAGCCCATCGAGAAGACGGCCCAACTGATCAAGGGAGGCTATTCGTTTGCTATTCGCAAGCAATTTGCCGGCGAGGTGTGGCAGGAGGGATACCACGCCCATCGCGTGATTGACGCGGAGGACTACTGCAATCAGTTGGCGTACATTGTGAACAATCCGGTAAAGCGGCGGATGGAGGAGTATCCGCATATCCACACGCTGTTTATGGATCGGATCGACCCTGCGCCAGAGATCTGGACTGAGGCGCGGAACCCATATCCCGGGGGCTAAAGCCCCATTCCGTAGCGTCATTGGATGCCCGGGCTAAAGCCCGGGCCTATCTCAGAGGCAAAAACCACGACGCAGAGGCAAAACAACGACTCGCCGGAGCAGCGATAGAAGCCGACGAAGGGTAGAATTGTAGAGATGCTAGACCTAGGATATGTACGGGCGAACCTCGCCCTGGTAGAAGAGAAGCTGCGGGCGCGCGGAGCCGATCCCGCCGTCGTGCTGGGAGATTTTAACGCGATCGACCGCGAGCGGCGCGAGGCCATTACTCAGGCCGAGACGCTGAAGGCCGAGCGCAACAAGCTCTCCGATGAGATTGCCAAACTGCGTCGCGCAGGGCAGGACGCCTCTGCGTTGACCGAGCAGACCAAGACGCTGAAGGCCAGCGGCGACGCTCTGGAGACGGCCGCCGCCGCCGCTGACGAACGCCTGCGCCAATTGATGCAGACGCTTCCCAACCTGCCGCAGGACTCCGTTCCCGTCGGCAAATCCGAGCACGACAACCGCGTCGAGAAGACCTGGGACGGCGGAGAGAAGCCTGCGGGCTACACCCCTGCCGAGCCTGCCTTCACCGCGCTCCCCCACTGGGAGATCGGCGAGAAGCTGGGCATTCTGGACTTTGAACGTGCCGCCAAGATCTCCGGCTCGCGCTTCGTCGTGCACTTCGGCCAAGGCGCAAGGCTGGAACGCGCCCTCGCCAACTTCATGCTGGACTTGCACACCCGCGAACACGGCTACACCGAGGTTCTGCCGCCGTATATGGTCAACTCGAAGTCGCTCTTCGGCACCGGCCAGCTTCCCAAGTTTGCCGAAGACCTCTTTCACTGCGACGACAAGGGATCCTACGAGGCGGGCAACTTTCAGGATGGCGATCACTGGATGATTCCCACCGCCGAGGTTCCGGTCACCAATCTTTTTCGCGACGAGACGCTCGACGAATCGCAGCTGACCACCAGCTTCTGCGCCTACACGCCCTGCTTCCGCAGCGAGGCAGGCAGCTACGGCAAGGACGTGCGCGGCATGATTCGCCAGCACCAGTTCCAGAAGGTCGAGCTGGTCAAGTTCGTTCATCCCGACAAGTCCAACGAGGAGCATGAACAGCTCACGCGCAACGCCGAGGCCGTTCTCGAACGGCTCGGCCTGCCCTATCGCCGCATGTTGCTCTGCACCGGAGACATGGGCTTCTCTTCGGCGAAGACCTACGATCTGGAGGTCTGGCTGCCGGGGCAAAAGCTCTATCGCGAGATCAGCTCCTGCTCGAACTTCGAGGCCTTTCAGGCTCGGCGCGCCAACATTCGCTTCAAGCCGGCTGGCTCGGCGCAGGGCAAGGCGAAGAAGCCGGAGTTTCTGCACACGCTCAACGGCAGCGGCCTTGCGGTCGGGCGCACCTACCTCGCTGTGCTGGAGAACTATCAGCAGGCCGACGGAACCGTGCGCATCCCTGACGCGCTGGTGCCGTACATGAACGGCGAAACATTGATCGTGCCACAGAACCACACCGGAAGCGGGAAGGCGAGGTAGTCGAGTAATGGGAAAACTTCTACGCAGCTATTTTTTCTGGACTTACGATCGCGGCAGCATTCACTTTGACATTATGGTGACGCTGATCCTGCTCTTTCTCTTCGTCTCGCCGCACTATATCAACTTCAAGGATCGCCCAGTGGAGACGGTCGCGCTACAGGGCAGCGAGGTGTTGGTGAAGGAAGCAGGGCACAGAGGCGCCAGCAGCGTCTTCGTCTACCAGATTCGCAGCGATCAGGCAGGCGGGCCGACCGCCAGCCAGTCCGAAGACGAGCGGGATGCAGCGATTCTGCGCGTCGTCGAGCCAATCTCCGGCGAGGTCACACTCGATCACTCCGAGCCGGTGCTGGACGCGCACGGCAAGGTCGTCGCCTACAACGCCTGGGTGGTGCGCTAATGCAGAGGAAGATTCTTGCAACCGCAGCGACCATCGCACTGGCCCTGTCGGGCGTCACTGCGGCGAACGCGCAGGCCAAGCCGGATCGGCTGAAGGCGGTTCTGGCTCAGATGGACAAGGCCAGCAAAGCCTTCGAGTCGGCTGAGGCTTCGATTGAGAAGCAGCAGTTCGAGAAGATCGTCAACGACACGACGAAAGAGAAGGGAACTATCTACTTCCTGCGCAATGGAAAATCCATGCAGGTCGGAGCAAAGTTCGATAACGGACAGACGATGGAGTACAAGGACGGACTCGTCCGCCTGTACACGGCTGGAACCAATCAGCTCACGCAGTATTCGGCCAAGGGAGTGAATCAGGCGCGGAACGAGGCGTTTTTGACCCTCGGCTTCGGAGGCAGCGGAAGCGATCTGGCTAAGGCCTGGGAGATCAAAGACCTCGGCACGGAGAAGATGAGCGATGGCAGCCGGTTGGTCGAGGTCGAGAAGCTCGATCTCACCTCGAAGGAGGCCAGCGTTCGCAACAACTTCACCCACATCATGATCTGGGTCGATCTGGAGAGTGACATCTCGCTGAAGCAGGTTGGCTACACCCCGTCGGGCGACACCAACACAACGATCTACACCAACATTCACCTGAACCCGAAGAAGATCAACACCAGCGCCTACGCAATCAAATGCAAGGGCAAGTGCAGCTAGAGAATTTTAGGGATTGCTATAGACCAATTGATTTGTCATTCTGAGCGAAGCGAAGAATCCCCGCATTTTGCTCGCGCCACAACACTCTACCCCATTGCTGAAAATCAACGGTTGCTGCGCCGCCTTTATCTCTTCACCAGATCCTCATACAGATCCGGCCTGCGATCGCGATTGAACGGCCAGGCCCGACGCACCTCGGCGATCAGATCGAGATCCAGATCGGCGGTAACGATCTCGTCCGAGTCTCGCGAGCCTTCGGCGATAACCTTGCCCCGCGGATTGCAGAAGTAGCTCTGCCCGAAGAACTGGCCGAGCTTCCACGGCTCCTCGGTTCCCACGCGGTTGACCGAGCCGACAAAGAATCCGTTGGCGATGGCCAGCGCCGGCTGCTCGATCTTCCATACAAAGTCGTTCGGCCCGGCGATCACCGCCGAGGGATTGAACAGAATCTCCGCGCCGTTGAGTCCCATCACCCGCGCGCCCTCGGGAAAGTGCCGGTCGTAGCAGAGATACACCCCAATCTTGCAGAATCCCAGATCGAAGACAGGGAAGCCCAGATCTCCCGGATGGAAGTAGTACTTCTCCCAGAATCCCGGAGCGGCATGAGGTATGTGCGCCTTGCGATAGGTTCCCAGAAACGCTCCGTCACGTCCAATCACCGCCGCCGAGTTGTAGAAGGTGTCGCCCTCCCCCACTTCATAGATCGGAACCACCAGTGCCACGCCGAGTTCTGCGGCCAGCCGCATCATCCGCTGCACGGTTGGCCCGTCGGGAATGCGCTCGGCCAGCACATGCCAGCGCGTCGTCTGCTCGGCGCAGAAGTACGGCCCGCTAAAGATCTCCTGTAGACAAACGACTTGTGCGCCATCGGCCGCCGCCGTGCGAATCATCGCGACGTGCTTGTCGACCATCGCCTGCTTGATCTCTGCCAGCGACGCTCCCACTCCCTCGGCGCTTGCCTGCACCACGCAACCCGCCTGAATCAATGAAGATCGAACCACACGCGCCATCGCTCCGCCTCCTGCGTCGTCAACCAAACCGCTGCTTCCAGTCAATCCGCTGCATCGTCCCCTGTCAAGATCGCAGGAGCGTCTGGCACCATCGTCCGTTTTGCGAACTTAAGGGGTACGCCATAACACTTTGGCTGTAACTTTGTAGTCTATTCTCTCCGCGATCGCGTCAATAGGCTTAGTATTAAGGAATAAGCACTCGATTATGCGGGAAAACAGCAGATTCATAGCTCTTTGCCCCGAGCTTATCTGCTTCGTATTTTCGGCCCCACTGCTCTTGCCGGCTATGTTTATGTAAATCTTTGCTTTGAAGCGAGCGAATGACTAGAAATCCGGTTCTGGCTGACAAGTTCGCAAGGAACGCGCACGCAAGAGGGCATCGTTTGCAGAGAAACTCTCAAACCCCTGTCCGACCTTCCTTGATCGATACCAGCAGCATAGTCAACATGAAGGAATCCCCTAAACGATGACTCTCCCGTCCAACTCACTCTTATCCCGCCCCACATCTCTGTTCGCGCGGTATCTTGGTTTGAGTCCGACTTCGCGCTCGCAGCCTTGTTATGCACTCGCCGCCTGGGCGGTTGTGCTGATCTCGATTCTTGGCCTGCTCTTCTTTCATCCTCCCTACGGCTGCGATCTCAAGGTCTACGGACTCACCATTCACCAGCTCCAGGTCAACATCTCGCCGTATCAGCTCGGCATCGCGCATCTGGAGGCAGGCCACAGCAACGGCCACTTCGTCTTCTCGATGAACTACCTCTATCCTCCGATGACGCTGCCTCTGCTGCGCGCACTCGGCCATCTACCCCGCGAGTTCTGCGCCGCTGGCTACATCGCGCTCTCTGCCGTCAGCTTTCTCGCCCTGCTTTGGATCGGCCTGCGCTGTCAGGAGAGACAGGAGAGCCGCCTTCTTCCCCTGATCGCACCCTTTGCCGTCTTCTTTCCCGGCCTGCTCAGCGATGACGTCTGGCTGCACGGCAACATCGTCTTTCTCCTCTATGCCCTGCTCTTCAGCGCGGCGTACTGGGGATGGAAGCGCGGACAATGGCGTTACTTCTATGCGGCCATTCTGATCGCCACCTACTTCAAGGCTCCCATGCTGATCTTTCTGGCGATCCCGCTGCTCTCCGCCTCGGGACAGCTTCTGCCAGTCCTCCTCACCGGCTCCGCCTCCTCTGCCATGTATTTTTCGCAGCGCTTCCTGTGGCCGGCGGAGTACCAGAGCTATCTGCGCATGATGAATCTCGAATTCCTCTACAACGGAGAGTTCGGATTCAGCCCCGCCGGACTTCTGGGCAAGTTTCTCTGCGATCATAACCATCCCTATGTAGTCATCTGCGCGGCCTTTTACCTCTGCTCCGCAGCCGCCATATTCCTGATCCTCTATCGCCTCTCTCTGGAGTATAAGAGCGGGCGCATCTCCTTCGCCCAATGGATTCCTCTGCTGCTGATTGGAGTCATGCTGCTCTATCCGCGCATCAAGCAGTACGACGTTGCGGTAATCACTCTGCCCATGGCGATCCTCTTCTGGCGCGCATTGCGGGAGAGAGCCAGTTCGCGGCGACAGGCAAGATTCTACGCGGTGGGAATATTCGCCACCTGCAACGTTCTGGTTGTAATCAGCAACAGTCAGGCGACGTACAACGCCTTCTGGGAGGTCTCGGAGATGGTCGTGATGGTCGGCCTCTTCGTCGTCTCCGCGCGAAGCCTCTACGCCCAGTGCGTCGAGACTAGCCCGTCCGTCTTGCTGCCAGAGCTACAGCGATCCGCGCTGCACGCAATGAATCTCGACTACGCCAGCCAGATCGAAGAGGCATAGAGCATTTTAGTAATTTATATAGACCAGAAATGAATTGTCATTCTGAGCGCAGCGAAGAATCCCCGCATTTTGTTCGCGCGGCTATGGCCTACACTATTAGCGAAAATGCTCTGGCCGCTTCGATCTGGCCACAGGCCGTCTGCGAATAAGCCCCACAAAAAAACAGACGGCGAGGTCTTCCTCGCCGTCTGCTTTTTGCCCAGCAAAATTACTTCAGTTCGATTCCTGCGAAGAAGTAGCCAATCTCAAAGGCTGCCGTCTCCTCTGCGTCCGAACCGTGGATCGCGTTCTCGCCGATCGATGCGGCAAATTCCTTGCGAATCGTCCCCTCTTCGGCCTGTGCCGGATTGGTCGCACCCATCAGCTTGCGCAGATCGGTAATCGCGTTTTCCTTCTCCAGAACCATGGGGAAGATCGGCCCCGAGCTCATGAACTCGGTCAACTCTGGAAAGAAGGGCCGCTCCGCGTGAACGTAATAGAATCCCTCGGCCTGCGCCTTGGAGATGGACATGCGCTTGATCGCGACGACCTTGAATCCTGCCTCTTGGATCTTGGCCAGAATTGCTGCCGTATGACCCTTGCGAACCGCGTCCGGCTTGATGATGCTGAATGTTCTCTGTGACACGTTTATTCTCCCTTATACTCTTCGCTCAAATGGCTTTTGCGTACTATTCCAGTGTAAAGCACAGCGCGCACCAAGCCCCGGCGCAACGCAATCTTGATCTCCCCTTGAGAAACTATTTAGGGCAGTTCCTGAATAATGTAGACCGCATTGTTTGTCATTTCGCAGTGAAGCGGAGAAAGGATATAGAGCAGTTTCACTATTGCTTTCACTATTGCTATAGAGCAGCTTTGTTTGTCATTCCGTAGCGAAGCGGAGGAATCTGCTTTTAGCTCGCGCCACGACACCCTATACCTTTGGTGGAAATTCTCTACTATCTCTTGTATTTGTCTGTTTCTAATCCGCGAGTCTCCGTGAGATCCGTGGTCGGCCTTTCATCTGCCGTTGCCGGAACTGGGGTCGTCGGTCTAGATTGGTGTATACCTTCGCCTTACCGCCAACTGACGGCAAGATGCCAGCGCAGCCCGGCCTTCACCGTTCGCTCCAGCACACGCGCATACTCCAGCAACTCGGAGAGCACTTGCGGCCCCTCTGTCCCAAGCTGTTGCGGATCGTCGCGTAGCACATCGACCAGAGCCCGCACGGTTTCCAGCCCATCGTCTGGGGCGAACCACTGCGGCGGAGGCAGTTTCTTCATCAGCTCAGGGTTCCCCGCGCCCTCTTCGATCAGCAGAGCCATCGAGTTCTCGTCTGCCGAAAAGAAATCGATCAGCGGCCTAACCCCAAGCCGCAGTGCGAGCTTCTCCAGCGCGTCCTCATACTGCGCCAGCGCGTGTCCGTTCACGAAGATATCGTAGCCCGGATCTTCGCCCTCAACAACGATGTACATTGAAGCAGCCATTGAAAACAGTGTACTTCTCTTCCACGGAACTGCGAAGCAAAATCGCTCCAGATCGTTCGTGCTGATTTATGTATCGTAGCAAACGACAACGGCGAAGCCTGAATATTCAGGCCTCGCCGTTGTCTTGTTCTGCACCCACTATGATCTGCGCAGTGGTTAGCTGTTAGCGGTTTCCGCCGCCCTGAGGAGCGCCCGATCCCGAACCGCCGGGGCGACGTCCGCTGCGGCGACGACGGCTTCCGGGGCGACGATCTCCGCCCGGGCCGCGCGATGCTCCAGCGCCAGCAGTTCCAGCATTTCCTGCCACAACCGGAGCGTCGTCGGCGCGATTGAAGTTCGGCTCATCGTCTCCGTCTTCTTCGTTGTCGTTGTCGATTCCGTCTTCGTCGATGAACTGCTCTCCGCCCTCGACCAGAATCTCGTCGTCGTCATCCTCTTCGATTGGCTCTGGATAGGCCGAGGCAACAACGTTGCCCGCTCCCTCGCCAGCCTCAGGCAGGCCGAGCTTGGCGCGCTGCTCGCGCAGCACAGCCTTGCGCGAAAGCTTGATGCGGTTGCCCTCGATCGAGAGTACCTTCACCAGAATCTGATCGCCCTCGTGCAACTCGTCCTTCACTTCCTTCACGCGATGCTCCGCGATCTCCGAGACGTGCAGCAGGCCGTCGGTTCCGGGGAAGATCTCGACAAACGCTCCGAACTCGGCGATGCGAACCACCTTGCCCAGATAGGTCTTGCCAATCTCCGGTACAGCCGTAATGTCGGAGATCATCTGGATCGCAGCCGCCAATCCGTCTGCGTCCGACGAGGCCACATTCACGCGGCCCGTGTCGTCCACATCGATCTTCACGCCGGTTGCGTCGACGATTCCGCGGATCACCTTGCCGCCGGGTCCGATCAGGTCGCGAATCTTGTCGGTGGGAATCTGGATGGTGTGAATGCGCGGTGCAAACTGCGACTTCTCATCGCGCGCCGAGCTGATCGTCGCGTCCATGATCTCCAACAGGTGCAGCCGTCCGCGACGCGCCTGTTCCAGCGCCTCGCGCATGATCTGCGGCGTGATGCCCATGATCTTGATGTCCATCTGCAGCGCGGTAATTCCCGAACGCGTTCCGGTCACCTTGAAGTCCATGTCGCCGTAGTGATCCTCTGCGCCTGCGATGTCGGAGAGGACGGCGTACTTGTCGCCTTCCTTGACCAGACCCATCGCCACGCCGGCCACCGAACCCTTGAGCTTGATGCCCGCCTGCATCAGCGCCAACGACGCTCCGCAGACCGTCGCCATCGACGAAGAACCATTCGACTCCAGAATGTCGGAGACCACACGCAGAACGTAGGGAGACTCGTCCTCGCCCGGCAGAACGGCTTCAATCGCGCGCCATGCCAACGCTCCGTGACCGATCTCGCGACGGCCAACTCCGCCCATGCGACCAACCTCGCCCACCGAGAACGGCGGGAAGTTGTAGTGCAGCATGAAGCGACGCTTCTGCTCGCCCTCGTAGCTCTCCATGCGCTGCGCGTCGTCGTTGACGCCCAGCGTCGCCGAGACCAGAGCCTGCGTCTCGCCGCGGGTAAACAGAGCCGATCCGTGAACGCGAGGAAGAACGCCAACCTCAACCGTCACAGCGCGAATCTCATCAAACGCGCGATGATCCGGGCGAATGCGGTCGTTCAGAACCTGGCTGCGGAAGATCTGCTCGCGCAACAGCTCGTAGTACTTGCTCAGCTTCTTGGCGGCTGCGGCGTCGCCCTCGGGCAACTCCTTCTTCAGCTCGTCCTTGATCGCCTTCACCAGCGCATAGCTCTCGAACTTGGGGTGCTTCTGTGTGTCGAGAGCGTCCTTCAGCCTGTCGCCCACCTTGGCCGTCAGCTCGTTCAGGTAATTCTGATCGATCTCGTCGACGAGGGGAATGCGCTTGGTCTTGCCCGCGAGCTTGACCAGCTCCTCGATCGCTGCGCAGATCTTCTTGATCTCCACATGCGCGAACTCGATGGCGTCAACCACCTGCTCCTCGCTGCACTCCTTCGAGCCAGACTCGACCATCACGATGCCGTCCTTGGTGCCGACGACCATGATGTTCAGAATGCTCTTCGCCCGCTCCGCGTAGGTCGGGTTGACGATGAACGCGTCGTCGATCAGACCGATGCGAACCGCGCCCACTGGCCCGTGGAAGGGAATGTCGGAGAGCGCAAGAGCGCAGCTCGCGCCGTTCATGCCCAGCACATCGGGATCGTTCTCCTTGTCCGCCGAGTAAACAAACGCAACAACCTGAGTCTCATTGCGGAAGGTAGCAGGGAAGAGCGGACGAATCGGCCGATCAATCTGGCGGCAGGTCAGAATCTCTTTTTCGCTGGGACGTCCCTCACGCTTGATGAATCCGCCGGGGATGCGTCCACCCGCGTAGGTGTTCTCGCGGTATTCGACCGTCAGAGGGAAGAAGTCGATGCCTTCCTTGGGGTCGGGCGAGGCTACGGCCGTCGCCAGAACTGCATTGTCGCCGCAAGTGGTGAACGCGGCGCCGGAGGCCTGCTTGGCCATCCGTCCGGTCTCAAATGTAATTCGCTTGCCGCCGGCAAGCTCAACTGTAACTTCCTGCTTCATGTTTTGCCTCTTCTCTATTTTTTCTTCTATCAATGATGGAACTTGTGAGTGCGCGGCGTGGCTGGCTAACAACAAGCCCTATGCGCACAAAGATGCACTCCGGCTGTGCGAGCCTTACGCTCGCCAGCGGAGTGCATAGCTGAAATCTGTGAGATAACCTGAAAGCCCGCAAATTGGGAGCCCATGGATTGAGAGCAACGCAACCGACCCGTTTTCCGAGCCTCGAAGGCGCATGCGAAGAAAGACTCTCCCATCGTCAGCGACTCCATCGGCAAGTGCCAAAATAGTCCTGCGAGAGATTGAATGTCGTAGCATGGCGAAACTTGCTTGCGTCCATGATGAGGGCTTGTCCCAGTCCCGGCCTACTTGCGAATGCCCAGTTTCCCGATGACTTCGCGGTAGCGATCCGAGTCGCACTTCTTCAGATAATCCAGAAGGCCGCGACGCTTGCTTACCAGCATCAAGAGTCCACGACGAGAGCCATGATCCTTCTTGTGCGTTTTGAAGTGCTCGGTCAACTCGCCGATGCGCTCACTCAACAGCGCGATCTGAACCTCGGGGCTGCCGGTGTCCGACTCGTGCGTACGAAACTTCTCGATAATGCCTGTCTTTTTCAACGATTCCAACACAGCTTTTGTTGCTCCTGATCTCTAGTCCACTTTGGTCGATAGTGTCTTGGTAAAGAATAGCACTGGAAGCGGGAAAGCGGCAATGCAGCGACTACGAAAAAAAAGGCTTAACCCCGATCTACCCCGATGACCTCCGATCAAAGGCGGATAAATCGAGGAAAAAGTACACGACCCAAACGGTCGTTTGCCTTCATCCTGATTCAATCTCCACACTTCACCGCTGCGTCCACGCCCAGCCGCGCAACTCGCCCCAGAGACGCTCGTCGCGACTCCTCTGTCACCTGCATCAAATTCTCTCCGTCGCCTGCGCATACGAACGCATCTCCGCGAGCCAGCGCAGAAACCGCAGCAACTGTCTGCGTTCGGCGTAGAGAAAGTGCAGGAAGTCGCGCAATCCGACCGTCTCGGCCTGCTTGCCGGTAAAGGTCTCGATCCGCCACTTGAGACATTCGCTCCGCCACGGCCTCAGCCGATGCCCCCGCGTTGCGTTCCACAAAAAAATCAGCCCAGCGACCATTGCGCACACCCTCGTTTCCGATTATAGGACGATGCGCCGGGCCAGCAGCCCCATCGCTCGCGTCATTGCCATTTCGATCTACACTAACAATCGGAGACAGTCATCATGAGTCCAGCGCAGCAGCTCTCAGTCCTTCGTACATTTGTCGCATCTCTTGCCGTCCTGCTCGTCTGCGCAGCCTCGCCCGCGCAGGACGCGCGCAAGGTCGTCGAGCCGGTCATTCCGCCCGCCTGTGTCACGTTGACGTCCGTATTAACCCCGGCCAGCGCTACCAGCGGAGAGATCGAGTCGCGCGCCCCTCAGGCCGCTGCGGAGGACACCAGACGCATCCAGCAGGCTCTCGACCACTGCGCCAAGGGCCATGCCGTCGAACTGGCTCCAGATCCCGCAAACGCAGCAGCGAAGACCGCCTTCCTCTCCGGCCCCATCCAGCTTCGCGCCGGAGTCACCCTGCTGATCGACAAGAGCGTCACCCTCTACGCCTCGCGCAATCCGCAGGACTACGAACTCTCCAGCGGCTCCTGCGGTCTGGTCTCGGACGCTCCATCCGGCTGTCACTCGCTGATTACCGCCAAGAACGCCTCTGGCTCGGCGATCATGGGCGACGGCGTCATCGACGGTCAGGGCGGAGCCACCATCATCGCCGACGGCAAGCCCTCGGCCAAGAGCTGGTGGGATCTGGCCGAGGAGGCCCGCACCGCCGGTCGCCAGCAGGTTCCCCGCCTCATCGAGACCGATCTTACCGACGACTTCACGCTCTACCGCATCACTCTGCGCAACTCGCCCAACTTCCACGTCTCCTACCATCGAGGCGACGGCTTCACCGTCTGGGGCGTAAAGATCGACACGCCCCGCACGGCGCGCAATACCGACGGCATCGATCCCTCGCAGTCGCGAAACATCACCATCGCCCACTCCTACATCCGCACCGGAGACGACAACATCGCCATCAAGGCGGGCGACGGTCCCACCACCAACGTCTCCGTCCTCGACAATCACTTCTACTCCGGCCACGGCATGTCAATCGGCAGCGAGACCAACGGCGGAGTCAGCCAGATTCTCGTCCGCAACCTCACCCTCGACGGCCCCGACAACGGACTGCGCATCAAGTCCAACCCCACTCGCGGAGGTCTGGTAGAAGACGTTCTCTACGACGACGTTTGCATTCGCAACTCCAAAAACCCCGTCGTCTTCGACACCGCCTACTCCTTCCCCGGCAAGGGCGTCGCGCTCTACCCGGTCTACAAAGACATCACCCTGCGCAACGTTCGCATCAGCGGCGGAGGCAAGCTACAGTTCAACGGCTTCGACCACACGCACCGCATCGGCGTAACCCTCGACGGAGTATTGCTGCTCGACGGCGCATCCCGCTACAAATCGCAGGCCATCCACACCGATCTCACCTTCGGCGCTGGCCCCACAAACACCGTCTTCACTGGAGACGACTCCACCACTCTCGGCAAGCAGCGTCCCGGAACTCTCCCCGCATGCACCGCCAACTTCGTCCCTTTTCCCGCTCCCTAACGCTTTTTCGGAATTGCTATAAAGTGTTGCTATAAATCAATTTGTCATTCCGTCGCGAAGCGGAGGAATCTGCTTTTGTTCGTCCCACGGAGGTCTACCCCGTAGCCTAAAAGGCTCGCCTCGGCTGCGGGCAAACTCACGCACAGGGCGGAAGTGCCGATAAATACTCTACAGCGTGATTCGAGGAGCACAAGATGAGGGCCCTAATCCTTGACGACTCGGAGGTAATGAGAACCATTCTGAAGCATGCCTTGGGCCAGAGCGACCTGGAATTGACCGATGTGCTGTATGCCTCTAATGGCGTGGAGGGACTCTCCGTAATTGAGGATTCTGTCGCCAACAACCAGCCGATCGACATCATCCTTTGTGACCTTCACATGCCGATCATGGATGGTCTTCAATTTCTGTTGGAGAAACAGTTGCGCAACCTTGCGCAAGGCGTTCCGGTCGTAATGATTACCGCAGAATCCGACTACCCGCAGTTGCTCCGATCCATGCAGGCTGGCGCGCAGTCCTTCCTCATAAAGCCCTTCTCGCTGGAACAGATTCAGACGTGTGTAGCCTCTCTGCTGCTTGCCACGACTATACCTTCATGAAGATTCAGTCGTGGCAAACCTGCTCTATGCGCCGAGTTCGCTGCGAATGGCGCTGGCGATGGCCTCGGAGTGCAACTGCATGAGGACTTCAGATTCAGCCTCGATCATGACCCGCGCCAGAGCCTCCGTACCGGAGTAGCGAATGACGACGCGGCCTGAGTCTGCCAGCGCAAGCTCAGCGGCGGCGATGGCGGTGGCAACCGCCGGGATCGTCTCCAGCGGACGCTTCTCGCGCACACGCACATTCACAATCACCTGCGGAAAGGTCTTCAGGTCTGCCGTGAGTTGGGCCAGCGTCTTCCCGCTGCGGTGTACGATGTCCAGCAGCAGCAGCGCGGTCAGCAGACCGTCGCCAGTGGTGGAGCGGCCCGTGAAGAGGATGTGTCCCGACTGTTCGCCGCCCAGGGCTGCGCCGGTCGCCAGCATCTCTTCAAGGACGTACTTGTCGCCAACCGGAGCGCGCAGCATCTTGATGCCGGAGCGTTTGAGCGCGGCCTCCAGGCCCATGTTGGACATCGTCGTGGCGACGACCGTGAGGTTGGTCAGCAGTCCGCGAGTGGCCAGATCGCGCGCCGCCAGCAACAGAACCGCGTCGCCGTTAACCACCTGTCCATGCTCGTCGGCAAACAGCGCACGATCCGCGTCGCCGTCGAAGGTAATGCCCATCGAGGCTCCTTGCGCGACGACCTCTGCGGCAACGACCTTGGGGTGCAGCGCTCCGCAGTTCTCGTTGATATTGCGGCCGTTGGGGCTGACGTGCGTGAGGATAACCTTCCCCCCGCCATTGGCGTTGAGCGCGGCAAAGACCTCTGGAGCAACCGAACTGGCGGCTCCGTTGGCGCAGTCGACGACCAGACTCCGACCATCCAGCGAGAGGTCTGGAACAGCGTTCAGCAGGAAGCGAACGTACTCGGCGCGATCGCTCTCGTTGACGGCAGGCGCAGCCTTTGCAACGCTATCCGCGCAGGGCGCTGCGGCCTCCAGACGACGCAGAATCTCGTCCTCAATGGCCATCTCGGTTGAGTCGGGCAGCTTGTATCCGTCCGGACCAAAGAGCTTGATGCCGTTGTCCTGCCAGGGATTGTGCGAGGCGGAGATGACGACGCCCGCGCTGAAGCCGTGCGTGCGGGTCAGCATCGCAACCGCTGGAGTGGTGATAACTCCCGCACTCTCCACCGTCGCTCCGCCAGCGGTCAGGCCAGCAGTCAGCGTGGCGGCGATCCAGTCGGAACTCTCGCGTGTGTCTTGTCCAATTAGAATTCTGGGCGAATCGCCCAGATGGTGCGCCAAGGCAAGGCCGACGGCGTAGATGGTGGCGGGATCAAGGGGCAACTGACCTGCGACGCCACGAATGCCGTCGGTTCCAAAAAACTTCTTCATCGAATAACTCTCCGTATCCGTTATATCAGGGGATCGAATAATTCAGGAGCTTTCGATATGTTTGTCACTCCGCAGCGAAGCGAAGAATCTTGCCATCAAAGGCCAGCGTGGCGATGAGATTCTGGCAGGATGATATTGTCATTCTGAGCGAAGCGAGGAATCCCCGCATTTTGCTCGCAGAGCAATACATTACACCATCGCTGAAAATGCTCTAGCCCCAGAGCTATCTCTCGCCGCGTCAGAAGCTGCGTTTTCCGCACCATGGGACTCCACAGGGGAAAAGATCTGAATTATGGGATGGATTTATTGGTGTCCCCAACGGGATTCGAACCCGTATTACCGCCGTGAAAGGGCGATGTCCTAACCATTGAACGATGGGGACCAGAGCCGAAGAATGGCAAGAATTGCCCCCCAACCCAACTTCCAAACTATCAACTTAGGGTGCATTCTGTCAAAGCGGGCCGAAGCCAGATCGTGCCAACACCGATAAAGAATCTTCCCCCAAGTCATGCAAAAAACCACAGCAAATCCCCATGTCAAGCCATCGCATTCCAAATTATCTGGATAACTGTCCCCTTATCAACAAATTAACTCGTAAATCCAGTTAGAATTTGAGATGTGTCCCAAACGTATACTTTAACTGGGGTGGATTTGGGGTGACGGATTCAACAGCTAAGTGCAACGGGCTGGGACGAGTTTAGTGCAGCCCAGAAGATTTGGTGTGGAGTTTTGTAGCCGAGGCATCTTCGACTTCAGTCGGATCATCTCGCCATCCACCGCGAATCGGCCAAACCCGTGGTGGTGGTGGTCTTCGGATTCTTCAGCGCCGGATCGATCCACGCCTCGACCACCTCAAGAATAAAGAGGTTGTACTTGTTGACCAGACAAGTATCAACCACCTTGCATTCCAGATTGGCGAAACACTCGGCCACCAGCGGCGCGGCCACGCACTCGGCGGGCCTTGGCGTCAGATTGAACTTCGCAAACTTGTCCATGTCCCGGCCCCCAGTCGGAACACCACTTGCGTTGATCGTTCATTCTCTCGGCATAACAGTTTTTGCAGCCCGCAGAGACCTTCGAGCAACCTGCCCAGACGTTGAAAGTGCTGTCCGCCCAATTAATAGCTGTGGTTTTCACGCCGCCCTCCGCAAAGTTGAGCGATGGGCAACCTGATGATTCGCAATGAACCGCTCAAGTACGACGCGAGGAATCCGCAGGCAACGCTTCCGGCGTTTATGGAGGCGTTCCGGAGCTCGATGTCGATGCCCCCGTCGGCCCGTTCATGCAGGCGAACTACGGTTGATACCGATACTGCGAGAATGGAGGCAACGTCGTCCGGGGACAGAAATTGGGCTGGACAGGGCTGGAGGGGAAGGCAAGGACTCGTTCACTCGGCCCCCATCTCTGCGATCATCGCCGCCAGAAGTTCGGCGTGGTCGCGTTGTGCGCAAAGATCTGCCAGAACCATTCGGCGGAGTTTAGAGTTCGTATTGTTCAGGGCTTCACACCTGTTGCGGAGACCCGAACCAGTCTCTTTCGCGCGGATCGACGGGCTTGTTGTCGATTCCTCCCGCTACGGAATGGTCGAACATCCCGGAGCGGGAACCCCCTTCGGGGGTTCGTAGGGCTTGCCTAATCTTGACCATCTCCGAACCTGCTAAATCTGACGACTGGTGTCGCAGGCACATTTGTGCCTTGCGCTCTTGACTAAGCTAGCCCAAATTTAGCACAATTCCTATACCCTTGTGTCGATGTTGTTTTTTTTTAGTTACTTAGAGATGGTGAGAGCGGTGGGGCTCGAACCCACGACCAACGCCTTAAAAGGGCGATGCTCTACCAACTGAGCTACGCTCTCAACCCACTCTCCAAAGGTAGCATATTTGACAGGCTTTCTGGGGAGGATCGAGGCAATACAGCAGGGCAAACGCATCTTATGCGTTACAGCCGAGCAGGTGCAGCAGGTAGTCATGATCCCAAGCGGCCTGCAATCGTTTTCCGTGAACGCCCAGCTTGCAGGATATGTCTTGTTTGAGCAGATTGAGAGCGATGCGGTTGAGCAGGGAGAAGTTCTGCGCTGTATTTCCGGCACGCTTGCGGCTGGCGTCCTCGCCAAAACCTACGTCCAGTACCCAGTGCAGTTTGTTTTCGATGCCCCAGTGTTGGCGAATCAGGCTGTTGATCCGCGCCGCTCCGACCGTCAGACTGGTAATGTAGTAACGGATTTCGCGCTCGGTTTTGCCGGAGACCTTGTGGTAGCGCTCGGCATCGATGCGTACCAGCCCCTGTAAAGAAGCCCATTCGCGCGGATTATCCAGCAAGCTCAGGTCGCGCAGCACGGAGCAGGATCGCCGTTCCACGCGCCCGTGCCCACAGTCGATTTCCTCGGCCACGTTATCGGCCACGAGCATCTTGAATGAATCTTTGACGTCGGCCAGCAAGGACGGCTGATTTTCCTTGACTGCCAGAATGTAGTCGGCCCGTTGAGAGACAATCTGCTCGGCGATGGCCCGCTGACAGCCCATGGCGTCGATGGTCACCACCGTGCCGCTCAGCTCCAGCACAGCAAGCAGCTTGGGGATGGCCGTGATTTCGTTGGACTTGGCCTCGACCTTGCGCTGCCCGAGTACCAGGTTGTTGGCGTTGGCCCAGGCCGAAACCATATGCACGATCGGCTTGCCGCCCGATGCGCGCGCACCTCGCAATGTTTTGCCATCAATGGCCACGACCTCACCGGTGGTCAACTTGGCAATCGAGCGAATCCAGGCCGCGAAGCCCCTTTCCAACTCCTCCGGGTTCAGCGCGGCAAAGACCCGGTTGAAGGTGTCGTGCGATGGAATCCCGCCCGGCAGGCGAAGAAAACGACTCAACCACGAGCGCTTTGCCTTGCCATAGTTCTCGATCTCGTTCCAGCCGCTTGCTCCACTCAAAATCGCCGCAATCGCAATCAGTAGAATCTCTTCCAGCAAATGCTCTCGCGTCCGCTCCACCCGCGGGTCCGTCAACTCGGCAAAATACTTCAGGGGATTTTCCATCTCCCCATCTCATCCGATCCTCTCTGCCTTGCATATACCGTTTTAGATGCGTTTGCCCTG